>Ga0228710_1002731_pt1 | contig 27991 bp, 14 predicted proteins | sample MedpolnodulmetaG_FD_177995 | JGI IMG/M metagenome (GOLD analysis project Ga0228710, IMG submission 177995) | Root nodule microbial communities from Medicago polymorpha collected in Santa Monica, California, United States - pink nodules | ecosystem: Host-associated > Plants > Roots > Nodule... | reverse complement strand
CAAAAGAGAGCCTTGATGTTGTATACCGACTGTCTGTCTTCTTCCAGAATTTAGAACTCAAAAAGTCAGTACCAGGTAGCTTGCAACACATGTCTTCTATGGCATCAGCATTGGGAATCCGACCACTGGATACTGCCAGATCATAAGATATTTCATCCAAGGCCATCTCTAGACCATATACGCGTGTCTCCAGCAAATTCATCCCATTTTGGGATGTTCCAATAAATCTCTATAATCAAATAAAGAAAAGGACACAAGTCAGAAATATATAATTACATGATTTGTTTAAAATAAAATTTAGTAGGAACATATATCAGATAAGCTTTTCATCATATCCAATATATATCAGATAAGCTTTTGAGAAAAAACATTGATTATGTATCACAGTTTACTACAGGTAAAAATTGCTCATACACAAGGAAAAAGGTAGTTCTAAATTCTGATATTGTAGAAATGCAGCATTCATTTCATTACCATTTCACACATAATCATATCTCCAAAAAATAGATAGGAATATTTCCAAGACAATTATAATTTTGGCCAAATAAAGTAAGACATTGATAGCTAAAAGGATGTAACGATTTACTACATCAAGTTTTTGGCTAATACATGCAGCCTGTCATATTATGATAATCCAAGAAGGAAAATTCATCCCTAACCAGAAAGTAAAAAATACAAATAAGATAATAAACGACAACGATAAAAACTATGGGAAAGGGAAAACATGTCAAACACTGTTGGATATCTAATTAAAAAGCGCAATATAAATAAGTCAAATTACACAGGAAAAGAACTAGCCTAACAAGTTCGATTCAACAGAGTAAAAATTATATCATGATGCAATATACCTGGAGCAGGTCTAATAGATTTGATTGTTGGTTTTCAATTTGAACAAGTTGGTCTCGAATTAAAGACAAATCCTCAACATCTTGTGGGCTCTCACAAACTTCATTTACATTGTTGACAGTAACATCTGTCTCGAGATCATCATCATCATAACATGGAACTACACGAGCTTTTGAACCACCAAACTTCCGGATTTTCTCGTCAGACATCTTGTTACCAAAAACCCGCTTTACATCAGCCCTCAAATTTGTCGCATTCTGATTTAGGGCTGGCTTAGAAGCTTCAAAGTCACACCTTTTAATATCATCTTCCTTAGTCATATTTGAAAGAGAGGACTTTGATACGGGAGATTCAAGTTTTTCATCAGATAATTTCTTATGATCCTGCTGATGCAACCCCATTCTTGAATTCTTGTCATTATTGTTTAGATGACTCTCTCTTTTGCCAGAGGATAAAATTGAACCAGTAGATGGAGGGGACCTGTTCGAAGGGACCATTTTCTTTGGTTGGGAAAATTTAGAGCCAACAGATGAACTTCTGGTCCCACATCGACCATTACCGTCATCTGTACCTATGAAAAAAAGGCAAACATAAAGAACAATGAGATTACTACACCAGCAGTATTAAAGCCTCATTCATTTCTTCAATGGTTAAAAATACAGAAAAAACCAGTCAAAAGGTATCTTTTCAAATTCCAAAATGGAAATTTCTTCATCATTTTGGTGTTTTAACTAAGTGAAAAAAGCATGATAAATTTTATACAGAAAATTTTACAGAAGACCCATTCCAAAAATTTCAACAACTTCAAGGCAATTTCAGATTTTTGCACATAATCTTAATGCAACAATACTTATATTCATGAACTACAAAGATCACTATTAGGAAAATAAATTAAAATCAATGAAACAATTAAACAAAAGATATCTCACCAACTGAAGCACATGCAGACTTAACAGGAGAAGGAACATTTTCAGACACATCCTTTACTTCCTTCCACATGTCCAATACACGATTCATAGTCTCTCTAACAACTTTCACCTGCAATAATCAGATCAACATTCAACAACACTATTAATTTTCATTTACTTTTTCTCCTTTTCATTATCACCATTTTCAAAAGGGTATATTCTTAAAAAAAAGAATAATCTCCTTTTCTGTTTTAATCCCTCTAAATTAATTTTTGTTTAGCTTATTTCCAGACAAATTAAAAAAAAGTTGATTTTAGTCTCTAACGTCAGCTTATTGAACAAAGTGGCATGGTTAGTAAAATCACAAAACCACGCCACCTTACTCAATAAGTTGATATCAGAGACTAAAAATAACAACTTTTCAATTTGTAAGAACTGAATCCAAACAAAATTTAAGGCGACTAAAACCGAAAACACTATAATTGCCTTAGCTAAAAGCATATTTAAACAAAAAATAGTACATAGACTTAAATTTTATTTAAGAAAAAGTAATAATAACAAATTACCTTATCAAACTTTCGATTTTGCAACGACTCCAAACACAGAACCTTATGCTGCGTCGCAAAGTCTCTCTCTACTGACGCTACCTTCCCCAACGCCTCCGCCGCGGCTTTCCTCACAGTCCAATCCTCACTTCCAAGCAACTCAACAAGATACGGAACCAACCAATTCATAGTTCCTCTACTCGCGGCGCCACCAACGGCGACCATACTTCCGATCAGCACCAACACCGGCGCCTTCGCCTTACACGACTCCGTCTTCAAAACCTTCCCCAACCTCGGAAGTGTATTCCGCCGCAGCAACTCTACATCCACTTCCGGCGCCGCCTCAACCGCCGCCGCAAGACACAACGCACCTCCGATCTGCGCGTTTACATCTTGCTCTACCGTTAACGCCTCCATAAAAGGCCTCAAAAATGCAACCTCAAACGCCGGCCGAGTAATCCTTAACGACATTTCCGCCACAGCTTCAACACAAGCAGATCTAACAACAGTATCCGGATCATGAATGCGACGAAGAACAGTAGCGATCATTTTCGACAGAAATGGCGAAAGAGCGTCACCGTGAAACTTCGAGAGAAGAGTTAAGAGGTTAACGCATTGTTTACGAACCGGTGATTTCGTGGAGGAATCGGTGTTGTGAATGCATGAGAGGAACGAGGAGAAAGAGTCGTGGTTTAGGGTTTTAGCGATGGATTCGAGTTCGACGGTGGCGCCGGCGAGTGTGTCGCGGTCGGAGAGTTTGTTGAGGCAAGTGATGACGCGTTGCCGGAGGTTGGGAGGAGTGGTGGCGGTGAGTTGCGGTGGACCGCTGAGGGAGTGCCGACGTGAGGACATTGTCGTCTTTTCAAGAGGTTAGTGTCTTGGCATTCGAGAAGAAGAAGAACGGTGGTGAAGGAGTGTTGAGAGTGTGTGAAACGGTGCGTATTGTGATTTTTTTGGCGGCAGAGTTTGGAAGAGTATAAGGAGTTGTTTGGCTCTTGTAAGAGAGTTTCCTTATCACTCTGCGCTTTTTATACCAATACCAATGTTATAATACAAGCTCCAAGAAGTCATAGATTAACTTTTGGTTGATAGTTACTATGCTCCCAAATGCGTAATGAGTAGACACACTACTAGTCTATTAATATATCAAAATTTTAAAATAATTAGTTTATTATTGTACATTTTATTAGTCAAATTAATCTCTGACGGTAAAATATTTCGTTAATATTGTCATATTAGTGACTAAATATACTTATTTACTGACATATCAGTCTTTATAGATACTTGTTAATTGTCATTTCAATCCTTATATGAAAAGAGTTATTGTGAGTATTGAAAAATTATTTTAGCGTCAACGACTATTTTAACTTACAAAATGCACAATCAAATACTATTTTAGAATTTTGATGCATTAATGGACTAATGTGACTACTCCCTACACATTCAAGGACTCAAATGACCATTATCCCATTAATTTTTGGAGAAATAATCGTTGTAGTCCCTTAATGCATAAGAGTGATCACAATAGTCTCTCAATGTATTAAAATTTCAAATTAGTTTATGATTGTGCACTTTGTTAATTAAAATAGTATCTCATGTTAAAATCTCATCATGTTAATATTGTCATATTTGTCATTTAATATATTTATTTAATGTCATATTATCCTTATAAATATTTACTTATTGTCATTTTAGTCAATATAAAAAAAAATATTGTAAATATTATGGAACTATTATAACATTAAAAATTATTTTGATTAAGAAATTGTCAATTATGAACTATAAAAACTAGTGGTGGAGCCAGAAAAATTGTTTGGGTGGGCCACTAAAACAAACTATAAACAATAATATGTAAACATAAAACTAAAGTAGTAATAAGCCTTAAGCATGAAGTTGAAATTACAAAGTTTGACTAAAAAGTTCAGGTGTATACTTTAAAAAAATAACTTACATAGTTTACTGATGCTATAAATTATGAATATTTTTGAAATAACTCACATATATCACATTTGTAATCGCCGAAAATCTAAACTGTTGAAAAATTGTTTAACACTCGCAAAATAGACCTATGATTTTTAACTTTTTAATTTTTCAGGTGGGCCACTAAACCAATTAGTGCAATTTTGAATCTGTCGGACACTAAAATCGTAGCAAAATTGTTTAAAATATCACAAAATAGACCTACGATCGTTAAATTTTTAATTTTTTCGAGTGGACTGTGACCCACCCAATTTATGAAGGGCTCTGCCACCGATAAAAACTAATTATTAAAACTGGATCGTAATGAGTGACAAAACCATGATTTATTTTTGTACAAATTCCATGTGGGTTTTAATACATGTTTTCTAATATTTCATATTTGTTGGTTAAATTTAAATACAAAATCCATCGTTAAATCACGTGGAACACACAAATTTGGTACATCATATAAAGTTTTATTGAATAGAGTAAAACATAAAGTCAATGCTATGTCAATTTTCCCTACTTAGATTGAGATAGCACTTGAGTGACATGGAGTTGGGTGATATTAATGACATTGATCAATCACAATATTTATGTTTCTCTCTCTTTCATGTGATTGGTCAATATCACCAATGTCACCCAACTTCATATCACACCCAAGTGCTAGCCCTCAGATTGAGATACTATTTTTCTCCCATATAAAAATATGGATATATACTATTTTTTTCTATGAAATAAAATAAATTTAAGATCCACTGTGTTGTGTTCACCGGGTTATACAAATCTGTGTGACTACTTCAATTTCTGCATCATAGTCTGACAGTCACATGCATCAAACGCCACGTACGTATCCAAAGTTAAACATGTAGAAGGGAGTCATATGAATTTACGTGTTTAATCCTAAATTCTATAGCTAGTTCCCCAACATTATGGACTGACCACATACCTTAAGATTAGTTTATTATAACATATATTAACAATGATCAGCAGGTTTAGAATAACCGCACATGCTCAAACCACGTGTAATGCAGGCCATTGCAAAAGGCACATGTTTCTTCATGTGGTTGAATACATCCTAGATTTGTGATTCTAAGAATCAACATTATTAAAATCAAATTAGATTAATAGTGAAAAATAAATAACTAATTCTTCTTTGTTTGAAAAATGCTATAAAGATATGGTAAATAAATCATAGTGAAGACTAAAATGTAAAGATAATAAAGGTAAAATATAAATAAATATTATATTTAAGAAGCAGGAAACAACATTATCAACTAAAGCAAATATGACCTAAAAAATACATTCTCAAAATAAGAGGAGACCTAGCAAAATTAAACAACACTAAACTAGACTAGATTAAGCATGTATGCTAAATCGATTTGTTTAATCATTTTGGTTAGCATTTTTTTAATGACATGTTTTCTTTCTTACTAGTAAAGATTATATTTTTTTTATTTTAATAGAGTGACAAAGACTCAAAAAAGAAAAGCGAAAAACTAAACGGCATGTAAGCCCTATTATCAAACAAGAGACTCCGAAGCTTACTAGGATATGAGCGTCTTTAAAACAAGATGATTACAAGAATCAAAAGAAAGGAGAGACTAACATTTGCTAGCTAATTTGAACATTTGTTCCCTTTGCACCAAATATGGATAACCTAAAGTATGTTAATCCTGCAGCAGAAACTCTTGAATATCTTGTACCAGAAATGGAATGGTCTCACTGATCTTGCAATTGTTAATAACCATGTCAATGACAACCTTGAAGTCACTTTCAACAATCAGGTTGAAAGACCTTCTCTCAAAGCCATGTCAAGTCCCAAATAAAGGTCCCACATCTCAGCATGTGGAGCATCATAAGCTTCAATTATGCGACAAAATCTCTTAGGCCACCTGCCATCAAAATGACCCAAAAGACCACCAGAACCCACAACCTTCATGTTACCTCTGTACGCTCCATCACAATTAAGCTTCACCTAATCATCAGTCATTCTCTTCCAAATGAAAATTATGCAAAAGACTTTGAGAACTTTCTTCAATATCCCTAATAAAAATTATGGATGTCATATGGAGAAGTATGCGATCTTTCCTTCCTCAAAAATTTGATTTGTTTCACCAAGTCCGCAAATACCAACATAGTTATGAAAATTGTTTGCCACCTAGAGTTGGAAGTTCTATTCCATCTTTTGTCGAGGTTATTGAAAACATGATTTCTACGATTAGTAAAAAAATTAGTTTTCAAATATGGAGGTATAAGTCTAGCCCATACTTGAGTGGTAGAAGTACGAGCACATGTAGAACAACCTCATCTTCATTCCCACAACTTGAGCAAGTAGCTGATATGCTAAATCCGCACCTACTCATACGGTATTTAGTAAGACTAGGATCATGAGCTACCAACCACATGAAAATTTGATATAGTGCGGTTTCCTCAACTTCCATATCATTTTCCGGCCCCTTTTCACCTAGTTTGGTTACAAAAGGAACAAATTACAATTAAGCAATTTGAACTAAGAATTGATATGTATTTGTGCCTTCGCGCCAAATGGTGTCATGTCCATCAATTCCAACAGACGCAGATAATGATAGTACTTTATTGTTGTCGGCAAATTTTTAAACAGAAATTAGTATCTGGGATCCTGGATAAATTAACCACATCCTTAACACTAAGAGTAATATACAGGAAACAAAGAAGATTGAGTAGCAATTGTGACGAGAGGGAGGTTGTTAGACACTTATTTATCAAACAAAAAATTAGTATGAAGACCATCCCTAATTTACCACAATACATTTCATTGAAACTCCGCCCAACTCCCAACAACGACTTTCCACATAGAAGAATCATAAGGCTCTACCCAACTCCCAACAATGACTTTCCACGTAGGAGAATCATAAGGCTGAGATGGAATAAAAAAACACAAATCATTACTGCGACATATTTACTATTGAGATCTCTTCATCAAATATCATTAGCCTTAGTAGGGAGGTTCCATAACATCTTCATCAGAAATGTTTCATTTGTAAAGATTTAAATTGACCTATTTCGCCACAAACTCATTCAACTAATCAGACAAATCAAAGAATAATAGTGCTTAAACGGTGTATAATATTGCTAATTTAACTTCCAATTCACTCCTCTGCAAAATAACAAATTTTCCAATGCACTATTTTGTGCAAGGAGTTATATATCTCCTTCTCCTATTATTGATTTTCATTCTTGAATATCTAAAACAAACCGTGGAATAACAATTCAAAGCTCATCCAGCCAAATTTAATAAATGTTTGCCATCAAGTGAAACAGAAAATAAATATGTGGTCTATTGTAAAATTAAGGTTTAAATGTGCAGCATGTGCAAGAGGGAAGGATGAAATCATCTATCATATGTTATTATCATATCATTATAGTATGGTTGAAACATCACAAGCCCAGGGGATTCAACTTGTTATGTAGTCACGTGACCCTTGGATATGGATATTTAATGTATTATACCCATTTTAAAAGCAAAACATCTAGATTGGTCACCTAAAAAATATCAAGATTGGTTAATTGGGGAAGATGTTATTTTCTTTCCAATTGGTTGCATACAACTTAGGTTTTACAATTGATAGAGAACATTTTACTGTACGTGTCTAAAACAAATTCAATATGCGTAATATTCACAGTTAAATACTTGAATTTTTTATTTTTTAGGGAAGCTAAATGCTTGGAGTCATAACTTAAATTTACCATAAAAAAGAAAAAAACCCGCCAAATAAGTAGGCATTTTAATCCTTAAAATTGTAAATATAGGTCAATTTAGATCCTGTCAAATTTGTGAAGTAGCAATTTAATTTATCAAACTTTCTAAATATCAACGAATTTAGTCGTTTTCTCAAATTTTGCACCATAATTTTGAAAATTTATGATTGTTTTGAGGCAACAAAAGTCTATTTATGTATGTTCTTTATTGACTTACTAATAAATTATTTTGAAGGATTAACTAAACTCTGATGGATTTGACCTCATGAAAAGTTCTTGTGTTGCAAATCATTTTTTAAACAAAAAGATTTTAGAATTTAGACTGACCAATACTTTTCAATTTAAGGTAATAAATTATTTACTTCAAATATTTGAGTGACTATATTACCAACCCTTACAATTTGAATGACTAAAATATCTATTTACTCAAATTCTTTACAAAAATTTTCATCACTGAATTTAGTGAATAAGTTTGACAAGAATTTAACTTTTTTTCGCAAAATTTCTATAGTTAATATAATTTTTTCTAGCAGTGATTCACTAACCACTAAAGAGTTCACGTGACTAATCAATTACCTAAAAATTAAGCAAGAGTTGTGAAATTGAAACGTGAAAGAGAGGAACAAGAAGAAAAAGAAACAGTCAAATAAAAAGGGAAAAATAGCATTATATTGTAACTACCATGCTAGCAACTTCTAGAGGAAAAAATAGACTAATCAAAGATGTTATCTTATCTGCATCTCCGTGATTTAAGTCATGATGCAATAATGATTTAAAGCATGAAATTGATAACTCTCATAATTTTACACAAAAGATGTATACATATCATATTCATATACCCAAAATTCATGGAACAAGAAAATGACATAGTATACACGGCGATGATGAATGCATGTGACCAGTGTTTTTCCATTTTTGTGAATAAGACTAGACAGTTTTTGGCCTTGTTGTAGTTATCATATCATCGTAACACATATATAGACCAATTACCCTTCTTTGGTAATTTAATTTCACCAACATTTCTTCACTGTCCAATATCAATTGCTCGAAAATCAAGTTTGAATGGAATCTGAAAAACAACATAGGTCCAATTTAAAGACCAATTTCTTAAATTAGATAAAATGACAAATACGACAATTTTTTCTCACGAATTTTAAATTTTAATAAAATGCATTTCTAAGACAAGATTCAAATTAGAGATTATTTATGATTAAATTAAAATAGACTCAAATCGCCTCATCCAAAATGTTCTCGAATTAAGATTTTAGTATGCATGCCACTAAGTTTGTTAAACCAGAGAGCAAATTGGACATTTTTTTGGACAATGCTAACAAGAGTATTATTAAACAACCAAAAATGGTAACTTTTGTGTAGGTTGATATGATGTATACAAATTGAATTTAAAGGGGGTGAATAGATTCCTTCCCAAAATTTTCTTGGAAGTGTGTTTTGAAAATGATTCTAGCACGATCGAATTTGACTATTGAAAACTACGCGAATGTTAATAATACAATTCAAATTTGAACAATGAATTAACAAATGAATTGATATTTATCAATCAAACTTAATACACAATCAAGTTACAAAATCAAGTACAATCTCAAACAAAATCTAACCAAGAAAATCAATCCCAAGTAATAAAACTATTTCATATATCATGAATCAATTAAAAAATTGAAAAGATGATATCAATATTGTGAAGTGATTGAAAGATATATTAGGTTTTCAAAGTTTTAATCGATCACCTCGCATGTATTGATTAACCTAATCAATTATCACATATCAAATTATTATTGATTGCAAGAAATAAAGAGAAGAGATAAGTACACATCGGATTTATAGAGGTTCCCCCAATAATCCTTGATATGGGGTACATCCTTTCTTTGTAGAAAAAATCTCTACAGTCTTTCACTAGCATGTTAAAATTTACAGAGTCAATCACAAAGGTTCCTTAAATTTACGAATCAACCTAATCTTAAATCTTCTACAAAGCTTAGAAATGCAAAGGTTCCTTAGAAATGCATTGTTATTTATAGATCCACGGGTCTTTGAATCTTAAGCTAGCATGCAATCCTCCAATCTTCTTTTTCAAGAAATCTTATTTGCTAAGATTCTAGCTTCAATCCCCTTGAACCTTGAACGTTTGAGAAACAACCCCCCACAATTAGCTTCAGAGGTGAAAACTACCTCTTTTTTCTTAAGATCCTTGATGCTCCACCAAGATCTTTAACTGAAACCAATTATATAATTATCATATAGAACTTTATCAAACTAGATCTCCAATTGCTACAAATGTTGTTAGAAAAAAAAGTGTTTAATCTAAAGAAGTTAGAGAGAGAGAGAGAGAGGGAGAGAGAGAGAGAGGGGACTTTTGCAAAACAAATTCAATAGTGAGAGAATGAAGGGAGGTAACTATATATAGTTGTGAGACATAGGACCAAGTTTGGCTTAAAATAAAAATGAAAATACGCGTTTGAATCGATTCATTACAACCTTGATTTGAATCAATAGTGCAAAAATTGAAATTTGATTTGTTATGAAGATTGATTCGATACCCATGAACTATGATTTGATTCATTGATTCTTGGGTGAAGATTGATTCAAATCATCATAAATTTGATTCAAATCATAGTTCCAAAGAAAAAATAGGATCAAAATGAATCAAATCAATTGGCTCTTTACAAACAATGAATTGAATCAATGAACTATTATTCGGTTCATTGATTCTTAGGTGATGATTGATTCAAATCATCATAAATTTAATTCAAATCATAGTTCCAAAGGAAAAATGGGATCAAAATAAATCAAATCAATTAGCTCTTTACAAACAATGAATTGAATCAAAGTGATTCGATCATTTTTTCTTTTGCAAGATTTCAATAAAAAAAAAGGGCAACCCGGTGCACTAAAGCTCCCGCATACGCAGGGTCCGGGAAGGAGTCCCACCATTTAGTGTATTGTACGCAGTCTTACCCTGTTTTTTACACAAGAAGCTATTTCCAGGACTTGAACCCGTGATCTTCCAGTCATATGATAACAACTTTTGCAAGATTTCAATATAATCAGCAAAATAGGAGCAGGTAGAAAAATGATTTGGTCAGTTTATGCATACCAAAGTATGAATCGAATCAAAGCATTGAAATAAGAGTTTCTGAAAACAAAAGATAACCAAAACCATGCAATGACATGATACGATATACATTGAAGATCTAGACTAAAAAGGGTGCCTTACAATAGTAACTAAGCTATAACCAAACAAAAACATTATCTAATCAAGTCAAGGAATAAACATCATCAAAACTTATCTAATTGAACCAAGAAGCAAACTGCATTTTGTATAAAAAGTTGTGTATTTATTACTTTTAGTGTTTTACATATGTTGACTTGTAATTTCATTTTTTTTCATAGATTCTTTAAACAACGTTTTTAAAACGCTTTTAACATGACTTTTTTTGTTGAAGGCTTGAGCGCATCATGTATTCTAGAGTTTTATAAATTCAGTCTTTTTTGAGAAAATATTTTAATGTTGATAATATTTAGAAATCAATGTAGCTTTTTTACCGTAGAAATCAATGTAATTGATCTTTTCAAATTTTTTGCATTAACCCTTTGATTATCTAGAGAAATGACTCCTCTTCATCCAAAGACCAGCTGCAGGGACAGAGCCACCTCCAGCTAGCCTGGGCACTTGCCCAAACTCAACTTCTACTTTCTTTGTAGCAAGCTTAGCCATTACTAGAACCTCTCGCTTTTCCTATGGATTTTGGTGTAAATTCCACAGGAAGCACGTTTCCTACGGATTTTGCCAAGGATTTAGGTTCCCAGGTAAATGTAATACTTTCGTGGGTAATCGTTTCCTTAAGATTTTAGGATCCGCAGGAAAGGTATACCCGCAGAAAATGTGCAATTATCCGTAGGAAGGAAGTAACATTACATGAGAAATGTATAAAATTGTCCGTAGAAAATGTGCAATTTTTTCCTAAACTCTATAAAATTCCTGGTTGAGCCACTGACCAGCTGAGAATAAGTAAATGTATTAAATGATTTCTTTTTGTCAAGGATCTAGTCAATCGTTCATTCCAGTCATGAATATGATTTTGGAATCCGTTACTCCCGTTCTATTCAAGTTCAACTTTCATTAAACCATATTAACCACACTAACCAAATATTTGCTTGAACAATACTACAGCTTTAGAATCATATTGGAATAAAATGCTTTTCTTCTCCATAGAAAGATTATTAAAATAAACCACTAACTTTGGCATAGAGATTATTATATGTACTCCGCCATGACTTAAATAAAATAGTTCAAGCATATTGTCGTACGAAGTCAGCGAATTCTCTTTAGACACTTCTCTAGCAATCAGCAATCCATTTATTCAAAGCTATTCCAATTTCCCCACCACAAGTACCCTCACCTAGGTTGTTCATGGGTTCAGATGATTCGTTTAGTTCACTGATCCAAACCAACTCAATTTTCATTTACTCGAATCCGTTCAATCAAAAGCAATCCATTTAAATTTAGAGTAGTTTGGTTATGATATGATTGGAGTTAGAAATAAATTGAGGCGATTCAAAATTACCTGAGTTTGTTTTGATAAAAATTGGTTTAGTTCGAAATTAAGCTCAAGTTTGACGTAAATTATTTTTTAGTTTAAGTTTGACTCATTAAAGTTCACGAAAAATTTGGTTCGACTCGATAAGTTCAGTATATTTTCTCAAAAAAAGTCAATTTTTTAGATATTTGACGTTTTGAATCTTTTTAAAAGGCAAAGATTGAATTATAATAAAAGTCATCACAAACATAAAATGTTTAAAGGATAGACACAAATACAAAGTTCTCACATGTATAAATATGCAAATAAATACATAAAGCAAAAAATATAACAAGCTACAAACACCTAAGACAAAATACGAAAACAAATAACATAGACAACAAAATTCTACAATTAACATTGAGAATTTCTTGAAAATATGAAAATCATTGGTAAAGGTACTGGGTCACTGAGTCATTGATCGAACCATTAAGTTATTGATCGAATCACATGACTGAACCAGATTGAATAGAACAACTCGGTTATTGACTCGGTCTTTATAACACATATTCTTTGTGTTGAATTAGATTGAACTGAGTGATTTTGATATAATAATTGCCCCTTGAATTCACCTGCATATATTTTTTTGAGATATAATACTTATTCAAATAAATACTAAAAAACATTTCACTTCGCATCTACAATACAAATAAAAACAAGTGCTAAAAAAATAGTTGTAGTCAAGTTAAATATTTATGAATTTTTTTTGCAAGTAAAATGTTTATGAAATTATTTCATATTGTATGATTATTTTTTGATGCAAGTATAGTTCTTTTTAATGACAAATTATATTTGAAGTCACAATTTAACGATTTATATATGTGATGACAGCATTGATACTGTATCCTCTATTTAAAAAAAAAACGTTGATATAGTATCCATTTTCCATTTATTATATATAATTTATTAGAAGCAATTAATTTACAAGAAATGGCCAGTGGTGTAGTGGTAAAGTGATTCATTTGTAGGTCATTTGTCACGGGTTCAACACCCAGATAATATTGACTTGGGACCTGGAGTCTGTTCCTCCTTAAGGTTATGTTCGATTCTCTCCGATACTAATTTGGGGGTTAATTTAGCTTTCTCAAAAAAAAATATGAACTTTTAATTTAAACTTTGGATTTTTAAAATTAAAATATAATTTATTCCCGGTAAAATAGTTTTTCCTTTAATTAAATCAATATTTCACATCATTTTTGAAGCATTGAAATGTAAGAAAAAAAAGTATACAAGATTTTTAGGGTTAAATAATGTTTGCATCAATATACAAATTTATTCTTATAGATGTCTTTTATTTTTTCTTTGTCCTTTCAATTCAAATATTGAAAGTATCAATCAAAGGCATATATGGCCAATACAAAAGGCTTCTTTCAAGGGATAACGATAAGAATATGGGCAACAAGAGTTGGATGAACAGAAACTTGTGATATAAATTGTATGGATTTGATTAGTGTGTTCATAAATGAATCATTGTATTGGACCATGTCAATGTTGGTTGAATTAGAAACAAGACCCCATCTATTGAACTTGTCTTTGAATTACAAATGAATTGTACAAGAGTTCACATGGGAGAGTTCAAAATGTAGACCAAAACCATAGAACACATTGCACATCACTGCGCTTATTTAGTGCGTTTTCCTACTAAGGCGACACATTCACATGCAAAATCTGATAAGAAAATTTAACACTAGCATGGGGGGTGATGGTCCATTATATTTTTATTTGATTATTAATTGGGGAGATAAATTTGGGACAGAAAGGGAGCATCTTCCTGAAAACATTCTCTCGTTTTCACAATGGTCATTCGTCACGTGACATTTGCCATGTGATGTGATCAAGATTATTGTATAAATCACAAACTTCATCTATACATTTCATGCATTGTATAATTGATGTCTTATATCCCTGTGAGCATAGCTCAGTTGATAGAGACATGCATTATTATATGCAGGGCCAGAGTTCGAACCCCGGACACCCCACTTATTCATCTTAAAAAAGATGAATTTTAGACACTAGACTATTTGGCCAAAAAATAAAATAAAATAAAATAATTGATGTCTTATAATAACTATCATATTCACAAAAGAAAAATTGTTTTCCCTAAAAAAAAATTGTTTGAAAAATAGTTACTTTTATTTTTAATGAAATATAAGTTATTTTGTTTTCAATTGTACTCTCTAATTTATATATTATCAAATTCGACATCATTTCTTGACATGCTTATCAAATTAAACATGTCAAGAGAGAAACAATTATATTTGAATCACTTAAACATTCTTTTCGTAATATACTCAAATTTTTGTTTTCGTTGTAAGAAAATGTCTGATACATCAGGGAAAATGTTTGATTACCAAAATTTTGAATTCTACTTAGGAGAATTACTTACATTTTATACGTCTCGAATACGACTACTTCAAGTGAATGAGACTACAAGAAAAGAAACAAAAGCTTGATATCCTTTGTAATTTTGTTTATTTGTTTGTTTAAATCGTTATATATATCAAAGATTAATTACAGGTAAATTCGATATTTTGTTCCAAGTCCCTTGTTACCTACATTTTGAATCGGTCACAACTTTAAGACCTAAAAGTATGTAAATGAAACTCCAAATTCAAATAATTGTACATAATCATTAATCAGCACTATCGTTGTCATATTAATTGTGGGGTTGACTCTAGTTTTAAGTTATTCCCATTCTAATAATAATCCAAAATGCTGCATATGGCATACGGGTATCACAAATCGTTTTCATGATAATAAGAACAGAAAGAGAGAAAAATTACAAAACATTATTTAGGAATAGGGGTTCATGTTGCTTGATTTTATCTTTTTTTATGATGCAACATGTCGCTTGATTTTAAAGTCCTCATTATGACAACCAACATTGTGAGCTTGTCCTTCTATTTAGTTCTAATAATGCACTATGGTTTTGAAGTTAGATATTATAGATAATAAAAAATAGTGGTGTTAGGAACATTATCATTTTTAATAGGATTTATAATTATTTGGAACTTTTTATTTTAAAATCAAAATATGTACTGAAATATTTGGAGTTCAGTAATGGACTAATAGTGGTCCTTGGTCTGTGTTGGCTCTGTCCTTATTCTGCCAAAAAAACATGCTACTGAATAATTAGTTAGTATATTTTAGATATTAATTTATTTATATTATAATCAGCTAACCCTCATAATTCTAATTTCCACATGGAAGCCACTTAGCCACATAACAATCATAGGCTTGGTTTTTTGTTGTCATCTGAAAGAGTCTTTTAAAAATCAAATTCAGTTTGAAAAATATTGAAAAGAAAAATTGATTAGTTTCTTTGTCATTTTATATTATTCGATCTTTACCAAATTTTTTTTTATATTATTCGAAAAGCTGTATGTGACGAGGAAAGCGAGCTTAAAATCATTTGCCTTGTGATAGCCAGCAACTAGATACTTTATTATTGTTCTAATCATTGAAAAAAATACAATGATAATTGATCTGGATAGGGTAATGTATATTATTTTGATTAAAAATAAGTAAATTATATATATAGAAATGGTATATGCTAATTATGATATAATATACTTGTTAAACTAAAAAACAATAAACCTTTTGATGTTGAATTCGTAGACATGCTCTTTGTGGCAGAAATGTGGAGCTGTCAATTTTGGTCCAACATGATGGGTGTCGACGGTTTAGGTTTGTATTTTGGATTTGGTTGAGCTCCTCAATTATAACATTTTATCTCATACTAGACCATCGGCACGGGTCATATCAAAGGTAATATTTGATGGTAATAGGTAATAAAATAGTTTAGATGAATGTCATGATTGTCATATAATATTTCATAAAAAATAGGTTAAAATTAGGTTAAGTATAGCGGGACGGGTTAACATTTATAAGTAAGAGATAGCGAGACGGGTTAACATTTATAAGCAAGAGATTTCCAAAAAAATAGCATATGATTAGGAATATAATTTTATTTTACTTTAGATAAACATTAAATGCAAAAGTGTGGAGGTAAAAATTAGGTTAAAATTAGGTTAAGTATAGCGAGACGGGTTAACATTTATAAATAAGAGATATCTTTATACTAATATTTCTACCTCCCGCAATCAGTTTAAACTTCCAAAAATATCTTTCAAGTCTACCAAATATTTCATACTCATTTTTCACACACCTCCACAAATCATCAGAACGAAAACTTTTTTCATTTATTTCTGGTTATGGAAATTTCAATTTTTAAAATTGTTGGTACGAATACAAGGTCTATCAATTTTAAAATTCAAATTACTAGATCTCTCTCTCTCTCTCTGTGTGTGTGTGTGTAAATACATGGATACAGAGTCAGAAACATAATTAGGAAGAGCGGTTTAACCTAACAAACAAAAGGAAAAACAAAGAATCAAGACAATTAGGAAGAGCGGTCTGATCTAAAAAAAAGAGTCTCAAAATTATATAAAAAATCACAATGCCCACTCATACAAGAACCAGAAGCAACTCCACCCTACAAGATATAAAGCGGGAAGAGACACTCAAAGGATGGGACAACCAAAAGATAGGACACATACTCCCACCTTAACGACCTATCTAATTGATACATCACTAAAAGGATACATGCACATGAAAAAAAAGAAGTATACTTGCATACCTCACTTGGTCCCCACATAACACACCCCCATAACCACCCACCCCATGAAGCACCAATAAACATCGCAAGAGGGAGGGGGTGGGTTTGAATTGTGACCCTTTTTCGCTTTTAATTCTGAAAAACAACATGTATGTATATTGAAGAAAATTCTTGGTAAGGGTTAGACAAATTGAAATTCTGGCACGCAGTAAAGAAATTATACACGATGTTAAGACAAGTGCAATGTCAAGAATGATGTTAAGACTTCGTGATAACATATTTAACAAACAATGATGAAAGGGCAAGAAGTAAAAAGACACAAGATGTTTGATAACCCAGTTCGCTGCAACTTCACCTACGTTTGGGGGATACCAAACCATGAAGAAAATTCACTATAGTAGTATCAATTCGAAGCATACATAAAAACCCTCGGTCTATTAGCTTTTCACTTAATCACTGCCAGTGCAATTTCTACCTAAGACTCTCCTCGTCCTTGAAGATAATAACAGAAATGGAGACACTATCCTAATCTAAGAATCAACTCATGCTTACAATCTTTGAGAGATTCAGTGTTTTACAACTCAACTACAAAGTCCAACCCTAATATCAAGGTGATATGAGAGTAACTCACAAATAACAAAGACAGACTAATATCCTAATTGACTCTTTTGTGAATTGCGGCTTTAGTCACGAATTAGGTCTTGACTCTTCCTTTATATAGCCTGATTGCAGAATGAGCTTGATGCACAAATCGGGCTAGACATCCAACTGAATCACGAAATTTCAGCACCATTATTCTGAACCAGATCATATGTTTCCTTAAATGTTGCAACAACATTCTTAAGGAACACACTAAGTATAAACTTCCTATCTCTACTTCTAGAAACACGCTTCTTCGCCAACTCTTCATGTTAAACAAATCTTCAGAGAATATTCAGGAATCTTCACGATTTAGATTGATCTTCAACAAAGTTGAACAAGGCTCGCTATGATGTCGTACCAACATGATAAGACATCTTGTCTGACATCTTGCTGGAACTATTGTTTTAACAAAATGTAGCCAACACATGTCTACAAACCTAACACAAATAATATCAAGGCGCCTTAATATTTTAAACAGTAATTTTATCAAGGACCAGAGTGTTATGGATTAAGCAGTTTTAATGAGGATCAAAATGTTCTGCATAATATTTATATAACTGTATAAATACTAAAGCAATATAAATAGTTAGTAAAGGACTAGATAACTCTGGAAGAATATAAATGTTAAGTAGTTGTAATTAATTTGTACCAGAATATTCTGGATAACAATTATATAGTTAAGTTATAAGCTGAATAATAAATCAATATTAATGGTTAGTTGAAGGATCAGAGAACTTTGGATATGAAGCAGTTATATTTGATTAGGACCAGAATGTTCTGGAGAAATTGTTAATAAGATTAATAAACTTGATAATGTGTGTTTAGTGTTTAAACAAATAATAAAGAGATAAGGGGAAAAAGATCACACAAGATATTTATCATGGTTCACCAAAAGCCGACTACTTCTAGTCCCCACACTTCGTGTGAGATTATCCACTATAGTATCCTGCTATCAGAAACTTCTGAATATCACTATATGTTCTTGATCACACCAAATAAATCTGTTAAACTATGTATTATCAACCTCAACAGGGTTATACAATTATTTGCATTCGTTCAAGAAAGGTTAGAGCAAATTCTCTCTCAAACTATTGTAAACAAATATACTTGAGAGCTAGATTACAATTTGTAAGATGAAGGAATTTGTTGGATCATGATTTCTCAACACTTGTTTGAGATTTTGATAAAACAAACTTAAAAGATTATGATTCAAATATACTGAGAGAGTTTGAGCTTGTTTGTTTGTGAATAGCTTTGGAGATTAGTGATAATTTCACTTGAAAGATGATTGTATGCTTTTCAAAACTCTTGTTATTTCCATTCAAGTGTTCCTCTATTTATAGGAAATGTGAAACTTGGTGATCACATCATAAAATAGTTGTTGGGACACGTTTTCCTATGTAACATGTACTTCCTTTAGTTGCTTGGAGTGAAAGCATGATATTTTCTCTTTCAGAACGTTTTGCAGAACATTCTATGAACACAACCAAACTTGAGAAATATTTGACACGTTATTGCAAGCTGTAATAAGCTGTAATGTTTTCAGCCATTTGATAACATATGTGGAGCTCATCTAGATGTCATATGATGATGTCATATGCTTTTATCACAAGGATCACATTTGAGATGCACTTTTGATGGATCATTTATTTCTTTCCTTAATGGGTCGAAATTCCTTAAGGCCTTTATGCTAATTTTGTTCTCTTGTGCTTTTCATGGCCCATGTGCAATGTTTTGTTATCTTTGTGAGGTCAAAATGTTCTCAATGAAACAATCTCACAAAATTCATTAGTAGATAACAAGATAATAATTGTAAATGTGTTTGTTATCTTTAAAACATCAAATGAGGATTTTGCTTTCAACAATCTCCCCCTTTTTGATGATAACAGTTATTTAAAATTTATTTTAATTCCAATTAAAGAGATTTATTTTGATAATATTTTGAACAATAATTTTATGAACCAAAATATCTTTTTCATTCATTTCATGGGATTGTACAAGATATATATGGTTCATCAAAACATAAACATAGTACATCAAAATAAACAAGTAGAAGTACTAAACTACATAACAAATCACAATTTGTAGCAACAGTAATACAAACAACAAAACAATATTTTTCAAAATAAAAGAGATCATCATCAATAATTTTTTTGAACTAAACTATACTTAACACTTCTACTACCCATTCTATTACTACCCTTCTATTCTCCCCCTTTGTTTAAGCAAAATGGAGATAAAGCGCCAGAAGCTTCAAGTGTAGGGAATAGTTGGAGAAGATGCATCAGAAGATAAAGAAGCCTGGTGAACCTTGGAGCTGGAAGAGGATGTGCGATGGGAGGAGGAACATTCAACCTAACACTCAAAGTGTTAGTAAGCCATTCTATCAGAATTTGATTTTCAATAGTATCGTAAATCAGATGGTTCAAAAATAGCTTCCGACCCATTAAACAATTTAGGAACATCCTTCTTAGTCTTGCTAGTGTTTTTCTCAACTTTAGACCTCTTGGAAGGTTTATCATCCGTATAAGGAAAGGATGGAGAGGTATTTGAAAACATGTCAAGAATAGTAGGACAAGCAGATTGGAGAGTCCTAAATGATTTCATAAGGACAAATGAATCAAAGTGAGGACATTGATTAAAAAACATGCTCACATAATTAGCTAGAAACAAAACAGAGTAGTTTTTTTTAGGAGGGGAAATAAAAAGATGGGATGTTTTCGAAACTTTTGTAGGTGGTGGATGTTTGGAGGTAAAACTTTTGTGTACCTCGGTTGCCTGAACCTCATAGAATGTAGTAGTTTGATTTCCAAAGTCTGCGAGAAGGTGTTGATGTTTCTCTAAAATTGGAATCGTAAAGCAACTGATTTTTCGGTACTTTACCTAATATAAACAAATATCAAAACAACTCTACCAACAATTAGTAGCCAAATGTGTTATAAATAAAATAAAAAGAAAAAAAAATCTAAAAACTAAGCAAAGAAAATAAAACAAAATATTCACAAACCCTGAAGAATTTGTCAAGCACACTAGTTATGCTTAGCGAAAATTACAGAACTGAACTAAACAAAAACTCTTTTTTTACAAACTCAAATGAATTAAGAGTGCTAAATGCTATACACGAGTCCCACATCGGAAGGCTTGTCAATGATATTGAGCAAGCTATCTAAAAAAAACGTAGTTTTAAAACTCGGACCGGTCGACGACTCGGTTAGGATAATGAGTAACTGGTTTATTGGTCGAACCATTAGGTCACTGGTTGAACCACATGACTGAACTGGATTGACTCGAATGACACAGTCCTTATAAAAATTATTTATAGTATTAAACCATGTGACTCAATCGCAAAATAATTCAAAAAAAAAACATCAAGACACATACAAATGCACACAAACCCATTCTTCAATTTAAACTACATGATTAATATTTAAAAAAGTATTTCAAAGTTTAATCAGATTAAACTAAATAACTCATCTCAAAAACGTTGAAAAATTGTTCATAACTCTATTTTTTTTACTGCTTACACTAGTTAAAAGTATACTGAATATTCAAGTCATAAAAAACCTAAAAATAACAAATTAATTTTAAAATATTAAATATTAAAAATGTCAAGCATTGTATTAATTTTTTTCACATGAGATTTGTTACTTTTGGAAGCTTCGTTAACACATTAAAATTAAGACTTGTCATAAAATTTGGGCTTACTTTAAAAGGCTCGTCACTATTAACTGTTGGAACAAAGGGTGTTTCACAAGTCACCTATTGAGTTTTGACAATAACAAGATATTAAAAATAATCAATTGGATATGCTAAACAATTTGTTCAAGTGTACATGATCCATAATCAAAGTACTATTCATAAAGATTCTGATTGAACAAGTTCAAGAGCAAAGGAATTTTATTTGAAGCTAAGAGCGTCTGGAAGAATGCATCTGAAGAAATGCGTCTGAAGAACTGCGTCTGAAGAAACGGGTCTGAAGAAGAGCTCCTGAAGACACGTCATCAGAAGCAAGGTCATCAGAAGCATATCTCGTCAGAAGCTACTTCACCAGAGTTGACAAAGGACATTGTACGAAGTGTACGGCCACGAACTCTGCAACCACCATCTCTGCAATCTTTGTCTCTACAACAAGACAAAGATAACAGTAACATTGCTGCAGACGTTGTTCCTTTTGTTATGGAATGGATTTGAAATTAGTTCTTCATAGGACAACTATCAAATCAGGCAAAAGATCAAGGGTGAAGAATCAAAATTTCAATTCAAGACAAGTTGATGTAACGACTAAATTCTCAACGTCTCTCAACTCCTCTATAAATAGGGATGAAGACTCAGAGAATAATAGCTAGACAATATACACGCATACAAGGTCAACCCTCTATGCAAAACGTCGAAAACAAACATCAACAACTTAGAGAATTCTTTCAATTGTTTATATCTTAGAATTCTTAAGTGTTTAGAAAAACAGAGTCTGTTCTATTTCGCATTGTATTGTGAATACCTCTGATTGTATATCAAGTATTCAAAAACCTATTCAATTCTTTGTAATTGTTAAGATAAGTCTCTTTCTTGTGTGATTGAGCAAAGGAAGTCTCTTGGAGTTGTCCTTGAGCATAGAAGTCTCTTTCTTGTGTGATTGAGCATATAAGTCTCTTTCTTGTGTGATTGAGCAACTTGTAATTTGAGATTACATTTTAGTGGAACTCTCCTTGAAAGTGCAAGGAGGACAGGACTACTTCCGGTTTGTGGAAGGAACTTGTATAATTGCTTGTGTTCTCTCTTCTTCTGTTCTTTACATTATCCGCTGCACATAGACTCTGAACTCACTCAGACTCTGATCTACTTCAGACTCTGAACCTGAGGACAGTTATCTAGAACGTAAAAGAAGAAGTTTCCAAAAACACAATTCAACCCCCCCTTCTTGTGGTTTTTCTCACCTTCACTAACTACTAAGAACTAACAACAAACCCTAATTGTGCCATACTAACATCAACCATCCAAGGTGTTCAAAATTCAGATTCATTTCTCTTTTGTGTCCCAATGTTTTAGCCTCTTATACTTCTTCTATGGGATTTGTCTTTTCTCTTCCATATTCATAGTTGAATGAAGTGACCCTCTCTCTCTCTCTCCCTCTCTCTCTCATGCAATTGTTGCACTCTCCAACTTTGATTTTTCTACAAAATATTGAACCGCACCGCAATTTTCTCTCGACGTTTCGGTGTAAAAAAGTGGTCTGATTTAAATTCCATCGAGTCACCAGTTTGCCTGAAAACCGTCCGGTTCATACCGGTTCGTCACTGTTCAATGGCATACCTGATCCAACTATCTGCTTGAACCAGTCATGTCATTAGTTCCCGGTTGGACCTGTCTGACCTGTCGGTCTGGTCCAAGTTTTAAAACTATGTTAAAAAGAGCCCTAGTTCAATGAAGCAAATTGTACTAATATTATCAGACATGTTGATACTGATTTCAATAAATTAAATGGTTGTGAAATTGCCCTTGTGAGTTTAGCTCAGTTGGTAGGACAATACATAATATATACAAGGTCCGGGGTTCATAACCTAGCAAAAAAAAGTTGTGAAATCAATTAAAAGTTATATTTTCTGAGTTATTTTTAGTTTGAATTATGTGGCCTTAGTTTTTTTTGTTTTCTTAACCTTAGTTAATTAGTAAAATATTTTCTATATTTAAATTTAAAGTTGAAGAATCACATGTGGTTATTGTGATTTTTTGGTTCATTTGATTCTAGTTTTGAGCTATGGAGTCGAACCGAGCTGCTCGCGGGCTTGAGTTGAATCGAATTCGAGCTGGAAATTTGTCTCTAGGGTATATTTTATTTATTTTGTAATTTGTCTTTAGTTACCATGAGTAACTAAACCCTATTGGGTATGGTTTTAAGACGAGCCTCTATTTTATTCTGTTGGATTATTTAATTTAAGTCTCTTTATTCAGTTATTTTATGTGTCATGTTTAATTTTATTATGCAAAGTATGCAATTCTTTCAAATGACCTAGAACACACTTGGGCTAACGATAAATTACTCGATTAGGGAAGTGAGATACCTAATATAACGGTGAATTACCCGATTTAGGAATTATCTAAGATAACAGTGGACAACCACCCAAATTAGAGAATCTGTCTTAACTAGGAACATTGTGGTTGAACCTACGCGCCTAAAATATTATAATTACCCTTTTATCATTCGTAAGGTAGATGAGATAGGGCTATCCATTTGTAGAACAACCATGATGAAGAGTATGTTGATGTATGTAACACCACAAACATGCTACTTTTAACTAATAATGCAAACTAATTAAAATAACATATTAAGGTGCTACTCTTTATGATATAACAAAAATTGAAAGTCCATATAATATCAAGTCACAACGGAAAATAAGTCTCAGCAACATAAATGGCATACTCTATCCTAAGAATAAATACATTTTCAAAAGAACTCAAGGTTACTCAAACATAATCTAATAATATAAATAAAATCCCAATCGTCCTAATAAGAGCACCACTACACATGACTCCAAAAGAAAGCGGTAAAAGACGAGTAGGCTCCATAACCATCCTTAGAAACTCACGACAACTATGCATCCTCATCCTGCAAGTCTACACCACAAGCACATAGACGTCCTACCCACAACACATGAGGTGAGAAATATTCAACATAAGGAATGATACGAACACATGTATAACATCAAGGTAAACAATAAATCACACATGCAAGTATTCATCATAATTATGCATATTCATATTAGTTCTCATATAATTTACTAAGTGGATATAATAATCTTCAATCATCATCACAAGATTATAAACAAGTAGTCACATCATTAAATAATCGTCAAGTTAAATACATAACATTCTCACATCATCACCATCATCAAATCACATATAGTCAAGTACACATCTTCCACATATACTCAAATATAATGTTCCTAACTCGAATCTATATGCAAGTGGTACAATTTTTGGATATCAGAGGTATGTTTCTAAGTGATCCCTCATCGTCAAATATTTGGATAACCTGAAGTATATTACCAATTAGTCCACTCATCGTCAAATAGGATTGCCCATGAATGCATGAACATCACATCATTACTCGACAATTAAAATCAGCAACACCATCATATCATCATTGTATCAACATCGTCATATATTCATCATATCGCATCGTCATATATTCATCATAACACATAACACAACTTCATTCCATTCATGAACATCATAGCAATCATTATCCTATACTCATTTCACCTCTTCAAGCATTATATAACATGTAACCAAATTATTGCATAATTACTCCGATAATATATCATATTCACAACACATCATTAAGTACCCTACATTAATTACTCATCTTGCTAATCATTTCCTTAGTCCATCATTCAATTCATGGTTAAATCACAAGTTCATTATTAGCCATTTTAATCATTAAGTTACTCTCATCATAAGCTTAGTTAAATATTCCTACCATGCCAAATTATACTCCTATCAACCAAGTTTAAGGGTTTGGGGACCTAATCCTACACCTTGGGTACACTTTAAAAGCATAAAAATGAGGTTTGACATCATAGAGAAAAACGCACGGTCGTGTGTTTTTCAAAAACACACATACAACAAAACAACAGAAAATGCACGGTCCGTGCTTATGGAGAGCACGATCGTACGTTTTCCCCAGGCAGGGAATATGTAGTTTTTTCTATGTTTTTGCCACGGAAAAACCATCATTCGACTCCATTTTTCGATCCCAAACACACCAAACTCGACCCAAATTAGCATACCAATGTTATCTAATCACTTATACATCAATTTTACCTTAACCAACTTAATCCTACTCATTTATACCATTAATTAACATAATTCTCAATTGTTCTAATTATCACTTCAAACCCAATTTTAACATAGTAATTCAAACCCCAAACATAGTATCAACAACATCATAATCTCTACTTCAAAATCATCACAACAACATTCACCAATTCTAATTATGATAACACCAACACAACAATTTAACAACATCTTTCATGAATTTCACCAAATCAAACATGGGAGTCATAAACACAACAACAACATATTCAAATCATGGATTTATCATCATAACTTCATAAACTCACAAACAATCATATTCCCATATTCACGGTAACATATTAGAACACAATTTCAACATCAATTTATCAATAGAACATGAATTTAACAAGAATCACACAAAACCAAGTCACTACCCAATTATTCATATAAACCCCGAATGAGAATATAACTCCACTTCACCTCTTATTCTTCAAAACTAGCCTCCCTTAAGCTTGAGTCACCTTTTCTTCCTTGATTCTTTAAGTTTCTCATCTTCTTCCTCTAGACCTCTTCTTCTCTCCTTTCTCTATCTCTTGCCTCTTTCTCCAAAATGTCACAATTTAGTTCTAACATTAATTCATAATACACTACAATCTATTTATATTCTTGGGCTTGGTTCTCTCAAATGGGCTTAGTCTTTATTCTCTTCACAAATAAAACACTACACATTTACTTCACTTAAAGCTTCATTTTACTCATACACTTCTATTTTCTTAATTCCTCAAAACTCTTATTTTCTAATAACTTCACAAAAATACTCTTCTTTCATAAATTACCAAAATACCCTTATTTCAAAACAATAAACTAACCTATCAATTCAACCCCATCAAATAAAAAATAAATTATAAATAATTAAAATAATAGTAAACCAAAAATCGGGATATTACAATGTACTTCTAAGATTCATAGAGAGGGAACCTTTAATATAAACTTAGGAACTCTAAGTTTATGTTTCAATTACCTTTGAGAGAGTATGACCCAACACTACATACTAGGAGTGCCTACGAAAGTACTTTAGGATTGACGACCCTATAACCGTATAACGCCTTAACCTACGTGTGAATCTGGTGCGACTAAACAGTCGGAGGGGATAAAAGCCCACGAACTCATCAATTAAATGGGTACCATTTAACCTATCCATGAATAGACTGTCTGTTAATTAATTCCAACAAATAAATAGAAGGGATTTGAAGAATCCTAACTATCACTAACATTCTGCAATAAAATACAGGTTACATCTAAACTCATGCCATGAGCAAATAGATCAAATTGTTTGTTTTCTGTTTTAAAATAAGTAACGCGACTTTCCTAGTTGAAACGACAATCCCAAGATACGATACTCTACTTATAATTTTATTACTTGGTAAACGATTTGATACACTTTCCTAAATCCGATCATCATATCTCTCGTGCAATAACACCTATATATATATAATCTAAACCATGTCCCTTAGATAGCCAACCTTACTATGGTATGACTAAATACAAAAAAATCAATGCGGGACACTAAATCAACGACAAAGCATTAAGAAAAGATTTAGACTAAAATTATATTGAGAACATAAATCGTATGCAACCAACCAGACTAAAAGCATTACATATATTCCTAGCTATTTTACATAGAATCCCAACACAAGTGAGACTTTAGTTACCCATCTGTCGCATGACTAATATCGAAGAGTTGTTGGATCTTGGAGTTCCAAATTTCCTTGGCCCTCAAAGGCCACTCTTTGCCCTATTCCTCTCTCTAATCTGATATGGGTTTACAATTGATTGAGTTTACAAATGACTCACGCTTCTATTCATAGAGTTTCTGAAGTTGCTAATTCGCTACGCGCATAAAGTGTGCTTAGCAAATAAGAGTTTCTTCAAAGGAGGTAAAAGTCAATTGTTCTTAAGATATTTTTCCTTAAACCGGCCTTGCTCACTAAGCACAACTTTTTTTTGTGCTTAGCGAACCACCTTTACTCTTCCTTCCATGTGAGGTAACTGACTTTGCTCGATAAGAACAGCTCATGTGTTCAACGAATCTACTTTGGCTCGGATCTTCTTTGTTTAGGCTCACTTTCACTTTGCCATGCATGCACATCGAATCATGGTTGGCTCTACATGTCTTTCTGGCATACTCTAATGCGTGCGCCCGCCTTTTATTACTCTGCATTGGTGCAGTCATTGTCTTAAACCAATAAAAATGTATAGAAACGGGACATAATAGCTTTCTGGCACACTATTCAAATATAAACCATAATTGTATGAAATGGGGGGGGGGGGGGGACAATTTTT
>Ga0228710_1002730_pt1 | contig 27993 bp, 12 predicted proteins | sample MedpolnodulmetaG_FD_177995 | JGI IMG/M metagenome (GOLD analysis project Ga0228710, IMG submission 177995) | Root nodule microbial communities from Medicago polymorpha collected in Santa Monica, California, United States - pink nodules | ecosystem: Host-associated > Plants > Roots > Nodule... | reverse complement strand
TATAATGAGTGAAAACTATAAACACACCGTGCTTGGCACGGATCACTCACAAATATATATTACAAAAAATGGCATAAGAATTTTGTCATATAATAAAGAGTGATATTGAAAACACTAATATGGATCTCATATTATATTTGAGAGGTCATGTATATGTTACCTGTCCTTAGCATTTGAAAGTGCATGATGCTTCAAAACTAGTGGTTACTGCTTAGCTTCCCATCCATGTGGAAAACCTACTTCATACGTATACTGAACAAATTAAGTATAAGAAATATTTCCAAAAACAATCTTAAATGAGATCTTTTTTTGTTTCAATTCCTTTTCATATGTCATTTCATTTGCATATCATCGATCATCTGACGGTGAACACCTCGATCTTGTTAGAGATTGACAAAGACACGTGGAATTGATACATAGTCATAGCTTTTGCAATGCTCTAATCCGTCTCTATTTATAATTTAATTCAAAGATTTTAACAATTCTTACGTATATTAGAAAGAAAAAAAGTGACAACAAACCCACTTGAATTAGTTTGATAATATTGCCTTAAGATCTTGAAGTGCAGTTCATGTTTGATTATCTCCGATGCTACTTTCTGTTTGACTTCATAAAAAAAAAAAAAAGTGGCAACGTAATTACCTCATCCTTTTAGAATGAATGTCATTTAAATGTTTTATCTTTAGAAATAAACTAAGTAGCATATAGACAAAAGGGGAAAATATTGTCACTAGAAATATTGAATTTTGTGTTTATATTATTCTCTTTTTTTACATTAAAGTTTTTCTTTAAGATGATTTTTTTTATCATTATTATTGTCGAACGTTTTCATAAAACATCTCTTCACCGTCGATCTCATGGTTACATCTTTTGTCATAGTCCACCATTAACATGTGTTTGGTTGGTGGAAAATTGAGGTGAGGAGGAAAATTATTTTAAAGTTGAGATGTTTGATTCAATTATTTGAAGAAGATGAGGGAGAAGAGTGATATCTCTTATAAGTCAATATACATGAATCGGGTCATATTAAACGAGAGACCTATTACAAAATAATAATGTATATTTCTCAGTCACAAATTAGACCTCAATTTCTTTTAAGAAATGGGAGAATCTTGATCCATTTGATTTCAATCCATGGAGGACAATATCATTTTCTTTTTTTAGGTGATTAATTGTTAGGAGAATGAAATTTATAAGTACTACGTACTACTCGTTTTACGGCATCTCAATCCATGCAATTACACAACTCCACGAGACTAATTCTTAAAATATGTTGTAAGAAAAATCATGTAGTAGGTGCCAAATATCTGCTTTTGAAATATTAATTATTTTCATGCATTATGATAAACCCATATTGTTTTTATTAGCAACTTCAAAAGTGATTGAAGTTGATATCTTGATGTAGAAAAATACACATAATTCAAATTAATTTGTCAACAAATATATAAAAGAACATTTAGTTCCTGTTTGGCAACCGACTATTTCGTATGAAATCACCGTCCAAAGCATCTAAGTCTTCCACGTGCATGAAAACATGACGTCACAAGAACGGATGATGATGTAATGGTCAGCCGTGACATGACTAGGACGGCGGCTACCACCGCCACGCGGACAAGAGAAAATGTTTGAATTTGTGAAGAAGAGAAAATGAAAGGGACAGCACGTGATGTTTCTGTTTCTGGAAATTTGGAACCATTCATTGGAGGACAAGTGGATGGAAAAAATGTTAAGGATGATATTTTTGGAAGGTTTTGTTATGTTGAGTGGTGGAAATATACAACACATGGAGCTAATCATTGCTGAACTTTTTTCAAACCGTGATTTCTATTACTCTTGCCTCTTGTTGAATTTCTTTTTCCTCTCGGTGTTGAATTTTTTAAAAAGATTAGGTTAGAAGATGAATAAGTGTCGTGTTTTAGGTTTGATCTTCGATCATTGCATATAACAATGTATTGTGTTATTGTTAATTGAGTTATGTTTATGAGGAAGAGATTATTTATTTAGCATGAGAAATGATATTTGTATAATTATTTTAAAATAAATTTTGAAAAAATTATCTTTGATATTTATATTGTATATTTTTTTATTGTTTTATAAGATGTTTTAAAATAGTTGTTCAAATAACATATCTCACTTAATATTAAAATTAATTTTCTTTTATTCGTATATTTACAACAGAGGTATGTCTAACAGGGTGGATCTAGGACTGAGTTTTTTTTGTGGCTAAAATAATATAGAAATGATATTTGAACATCTATTTGGTGATAACTTTTGAGACAACTTTCTCTCTCATACTCACATTATTTTTTACTTTATCTCTCTGTTGCTTTGGTTTCCGTGAAAATACCTACTTTTTCTTTATAAATTATGGTTGTCACATAAGTTGTCAACCAAATTGGTTGTTCAAATAACACTCCTCAAAATAATAATGACATAAAAATTTGCTTAATAAATTTAAAAACTATGTACTATTTTACCAAAAATAACAATTTTAGTAATTTTATTTGGATTAGTTTTATTAAACCAAGTTGATTTATAACCCTAACAATTGCTAATTGGAATAAAATGAGTCATCAACTTTCATTAACATTTTAATTTTATAGACATTTTTCGCATGTAAATAGTTTTTAAGAAAATTTTGGTGTGGCTATAACTACACCATACATGCCATATATTGCATCCGTCCCAGTATTGGAAGATGGCTTGACACTGACAGCCTTACCACGCTGTGGGTAAGGAGGGGGATCAACGGTACAAGAAGACATTTTTTGGTCGTTGAGACTAAGTGATGGTTGCTTCAATGGTTGTAACGGTGTATTCTTTATTGTGGTATGATTCAATACACATAATAGGGAATTTCTCATCAAATATTAAGTTTTAATGAATTTTTATAAGCATGAATCGTAACAGGGAGTTTGAATGTGCAATACTGCTGCATAAAATTAGTAGTCGTTCGGTCAAGTATGACACTGCTTAAGGAGTTTCTCATCCGATAGATAACTTTCGGATACGTATTTAAGGGACTTTAGAGATATTGGGAGGTCTAAAGAGAAATGATCTACTGCTTAAACTGCGGCCTTTTTAGGCTTCTTTAAAGGGCAAGCCCAATGGATAAACATATCCAATCTAATCGCCAGCTAAAGTGAAAAATAGAGATATTAGATCCACCCGTATAACTATTAACCACACCCCACATTTTCTCAAAATAACAAAAATATACATACCCTATAAAACTCATTCTTTAAATTTATTCCATCTTCCTTCCGCACCCCACACTATTATATAAAAATATATGTAATGTAGACAAATAATTTACGACACACATCGAAAAATAGAAACATATAATTTAACTCGGTGTATACTTTAGTCTTTTTTAGTGTGAAATAAGAATAATATGGTTTTTTTTTGTTGTGGTGGCCGGGGTTCGAACCTCATACCTTACATATATTATGCATTATCCCTACAAACTGAGTTACGTTCACAAGGACATATGGGGTTTATTATAACTGAATATTGAAGGTGTGTGTTTATACCAAATCCTATAATTTAACTCGCGTGATTTATTAAAAAACACATAAATTTCACTCAATGATGAATAAAAAATAATAATCACAACATATAAAGGGATACATCATTTTTTAACTGAATTTTTTCTTTCATTTATACTTAATTTATCATTTTTATAATATTATTTGAATCATCAATTAAAAAAATAGTTAAATCTGATTAAAAATAGAAATAACTACAACAATAGGAGGAACAATTGACAAAAATAAGAACATTAATGGATACTATACAAAAAAAAATTATTTTGACATTATAAAAAAAAATTGGGTTTTTTCCTAACATTTTTTCTTTCAATTTTACCCCTCATTTAATTACAATTTTACTATTTTATCGTTTATTAACAATAAAAACAAAAAGATAGACACGTTAATGCACGTCTTGACGTTAGTGTGTCATAAAGACCGGTCATCCCATAGTCATTTGGTTGAAAATTTGCTCTTATACTTTGGTGACTTATGTTCAATACCACTCTCGTACATAAAAAAGAATAATGTGTCATAGAAGTAAAACAAAAATGCGAGAAAGATTTTTTTTCAAGGTGTGTTTGATGTACATTATTTATGTGTTTTTGGGCCAGCTCTGAATGTGCTTCCATATACGATCCATATGTAGTTAAAAATAATCTTCTTTTTCCTACCAATGATAGAGGGCATCCCCAGACGCTAAACTGAACCCACACTTTTGGTTACTTGAAAAATTATTTGTATTTGTGCCTTCTTTTGAGTATTAGTACTTTTATTAAAATAAATCTCTAATTTTTGCATATCGATAGCTTAACTTGATAACTCCTCATATTTGTGGAGGGTATCAAGTAAAGCTCTAGCTTCAGTCTCTTTAGTCATGCAAAACAAAAAGCAATTTCATGGATCTTTCATCGCATCTCTATGTTTTTGAGTAAAAGTGAAAGTCCATCTGCACATATGATAAAGAGATAAGGTGATAGAGGATCCTCCTGCCAAAGTCCTCTACCCGGGTTTCGCAAACTAGTTCCTTAACCATTTACTTGCACATTGTACTTTACACTTTCTATACAAAGCCTCATTCCAATTGACTCATTTCTCATGAAATCCCATATGTCTCATCATCTCTTTTACATGCTGCCATTTCTCATGTATCTCCGAAGCTATCAAGACGTTATCACGAATTGACCTATTTCCCACAAACATCAATTGTTCTTGAGATATGCACTTCGGTGGTAAATGCTTCATTCTACTTTCAAATGATTTCGTACAAAACATTAGAAAGAGAAATTTTCCTTCCTTCCTTCAAAAGAAAAATAAAATTTGGATCCAAAAATCAAAATTTAAACTCATTTTTTATTCAAGAATTTTTTATAATATTTTAAACATGCAACATGAATACAATAAAAAAATTAAGCTAACTTTACAACATGGATTAAAACTGCTTGCAAGGACTAAAAACTGAAAGAAAGAAAGTTACAAAGACTAAAATCAAAACAAAAAATTGAAAATATTACATGGATTAAAATATATTTCAACTTAATATGTATTAAAAATTCTCCCATTTGATACATTCTCCATGGATAGATACAGTGGCGTAGTCAGGACCCTGGCTTAGGAGATGCAAAATTTTAAAACTTTAATTATGTCTTTATGTGTGAAGATATATGTCTAGTGTCTTACCAAAATTTGTTGTAACACATATATATGTCCATTTTATACTAAAGAAATGTCAAAGACGTGTCAAAATTATTCTATTCGAAACAAAAAACATTTTGTTTTATTTTTTTTAGAAACTAAAATCAAAATTTACAATATTTTTAAAAACAAAAAACTTAGTTAACCCTATAAATTTTATACAATTGAATTTAACAAGCAGCTAAATGGTAATGTGGCTTAGTTAATTAATTAAGGATTACAAATAAGTTCACTGTTAAAAAACAAAAATTAGTGAGAAAAATTTAGAGTGAGAAAACGTGAAATTCCTCTCTAATTTCGTCACTAAATGTTGCGACCAAGTAATTTGTGATGAATTTTATTTTTTCCGTCACTAATTTTCCTCCCTAATTTTCTTTTTCTAGTAGTGGTTATTGGAGTCTAGTTAATTCCCTGAGTTCTTTTTACGTTTTGTTTAAAAAAAACTTCACAATGAAACACCAATTATCTATATTAATTAAAAAAATGTAATTACATTACAAATTACAAATAAAAATAACAAAGTCAACATGCAAAAGTAACAAGGCATGACTGTCATCTATAACAACATCATCAATGTTTAAGACCTAAAAAGTAGAGTGTATCAATAAAGTTTGATGTGAGAGTCTTAGGAGGTGCATGAATACAATTTCAGGATGTGCAAATGTATAAACAACACATATTATTGGGTGGAAATTTAAAAAACCAGGGAATGCGATGCAGGTGCATCCCCTCACACACTAGATAGATAGATAGATAAAATCTCTACCTAATTTGATCTTGTTATATAGTTTTGTTCAAATTTTAAAATGTTAATCGAATCGCGTTTTTTTTAAAATAGTAGTTTAGTTGTGAATGCACCTCTAACTAATGCTCACTTTCATGTGATTGATCACTTTGATGGATTGTACCTACGTAGTTTTTTTTCTTCCGACAAATGTACCTACATGGTGATAGTTCATAGTGGAGTACTAGACTATTTTATGGTCACTCAGCCTCTTTAAATCTCAGTGCTCTACCCCTACTAGACTATTTCACTTCAAGATTGTTTGAGAGTTTTTTTAACAAAACCTTTTCTTGTTCAAAATTCTCACCGTTCAAATCGAACTCATCAACTATTCATAAATAAACATAGTGTCACATGCATGTGAGCAACGATAGTTTGATACCACTTTTTCCAAGGTGTGACAGCTCAATATTTGAAGAAGCTTATTCTCAATTACACATTGTTGGATTCCACCATCCTATGCTCCAAATGGGAGTCACTCATCTCCCACTTGTCAATGTCATTGGCTGCTTCGATATCACTTTAGGCGAAAGTGCATTTCAAAATCTTGCATTTGGATTTGCTCTCTCATTAATTGATTGCGCTGTCTTTTTCATTGCTTTTAATAAACATTTCATTATGTTTGCACTCTAATGCATGTTTCACTTGAATAACTTTGAATTTGATGAGGTTGTTCTTATCTTCCTTAATTAATCATTTTTTTATCATCTAAATAATTTATTTTAATTATTTTTATATCATCTAACTATACTAATGTTATTAAAATCATTAAACTTTTAAGTCACCCAATTGAATTCCCTCTCAGCACAAGGGTAGGGTGAATTTCATTATGTACTGTATATAACAAGTCTTTTTTCCTTTTCCAAGAATAATTTACTTAATAACCATGTGAAAGGTATGTAAGGAAATGCACATAATTTTTTTTCTTAATAATAATCATAATATCACACTAATTATATGTTATGTTTAATTTATTTGCAGATTTGTTTTATTGTAATTGTATATGTTTAACCTTGTTCAAAGAGTTATAATTTCTTCAAAATCTAAATTAAAAATAATGTTTAGGATTATGATTATCAGGATCACATCTACATAATTTGAGATGTTATTAAATGATGATATAATGTTTACAATTGGTTCACAGGTTAGCAACTCATGACGAACACAGCCACCCTTTTTTTCTTAACACATCATAATTAAGGTTTTTTGATGGTGATGGACGAAGCAATTAGAACTAAAGCTTTTGGCATGTTATACCAATCTCTAGCACCAAATGTTGGATACTAGAGTAAAAAAAAAGGCTAAATACCACTTTTGATCCTTTTAGTTCGACATAATTCTCAATTTAGTCCTTTAAATTTCGAAAGTTCCAATTAGGTCTTTTAACTTGGGAATTCTGTCAAATTAAAATGACCTATGTTAAAAGGACTAACTTGGGAATTCTGTCAAATTAAAAGGACATATTTGAAACTTTTGAAAAACCATGATTTTTTGAAACTTTTGAAACTTAAATGACTAACTTGGAAATTCTGTCAAACAAAAAGGACCTAATTGAAACTTTCGAAACTTAAAGGACTAACTTGAAAATTTTGTCAAACTAAAGGGACAAAAAGTGGTATTTAACCAAAAAAAATATCACACAACTAAAATAAGAAAAGAGGAAGCAAGCACTTAATATTTAGGTAGAATTCGGAAAAGATAAGGGAAAAAATACATGAGACAAAAGTCAATAACTTTTTTATATATAGGAGAATACTAACATTAAAAAAAATCTTACATGAGAAACTATATTTCATCCCTATATTTTTTTCTCACTCTCAACAAGCTCCGGTGCTTGTTGTTTGTTACTACTTTGATGGGATGATGAGATCGATCAAATCTGCTTGCTATTTATAGGAGAGGTAAATCAAGTTTCCTTACATGCAATGAATCATTTGTCTTCCATGCAATACATCAAGTGTGCAACATATCACTTGCATCTCATACAAAATGCAACTTGTCTTTACATGCATCAGGGACTTGCTTTATCACTCATAATATTAGGTTTGGATCATTATTTACGTCTAAGAAAATTCACAATTCACTCGTTTACGAACAAGATGGCAGAAGAACGGTTCCTCGATGTTTGGGTTTAAGAACAAGGTTGTCTTTCTAAAAAGATCATGGAAACATAATTGAATTACAAATTTTACAGATCAAAAGACAATTTTGGTCAATGAGAAACAATGGTGGTTTTCCTCTAAAAAAAACAATAGTGGTATTATGCTCCTTGAATTATTTGATCCACAACGACAAATAGAACTAGAAACAATTTAGAATTCGATTTTTATAGATCTTTTTGAATATTCGAGACTGTGATTTCAACTCATATTTTGGCAAGAGTTCAAATGAAAAAATATCTGAATTGAGGTCCTTTAAATAGATTGGTTTTCATATCTCTAAAAAATAAGGTTTTTACTTGAAAATTCAAATTTTGCTCATAATATATAAGAGTTGAACTATTTTATCCTTTTGAAACATAGTGCGCAAGAATCGATTTTTTTTTTTTTTTTTTGGGTCAAGAGTCTAGTGACTAGAATTCATCTTTTTCAAGGTGAAAAAGTGGAGTGTCCGGGGTTCGAACCCTGGCCTCTGCATATAATAATACATGTCCCTGCCAACTAAGCTATGCTCATGGGACGCAAGAATCGATTTCTACATAGGCAAAAATCATTTTCTAGAGCGGAGATAGGATCTTATGGTATAACCAAATATTAATCGATGTCTACATATTGATTAATCGATAAATTCATATAAATTGATTTCTGGCTCACGGAAATAATGTTTTATAAAAACATATTCGAACCCATACATACTATTCTGTATTGATGTTTAATCATCCAAACATTTAACAAATAGCACGACTAACTTAAAAGGGTTAAAAAAAAGAGGGAGAAAACCTAGGGTGTTTCGCTCGTTACTAAAGTAGTTTTTTCTTGTCCTCGTGAGCTTAGCTCAGCTGGTAGGGCAATGCATAATATATGCATGGTCCGGGGTTCAAACCCTGACAACCACAAAGAAAAAAAAAGTAGTCTTTTCTTACGATCCTAATATGACCATTCTCTCCGGTTAAATGACACAAATGAAGGGGACACAATATCCAATATGAGGATACATAAAACCTCTATTATGACAACGATCAACCTTGTCATCATCGTTGCTACTAATAATTTTCAAGAGACACATATCATTAACCACATTCTAGTTATGAATCCACCAATCAAGGGATTCTCATTATCTTTGGCAGTTTCATAAATCAGTAAAAATCCTTTCAAAAAAAATAAATCAGTAAAAATAGAAAGATGTGTTTATATTTAAAAAAAAATGAATTTATGAGTATATGTGAAAAATTTAAGCAAACAATTTTAAGATAACATATGAGGGTGTAATTGATTGGTTTGGTTCAATCGGGTTGATAATTTTTAAAATTTAAGAAACTTATAGAAAATTTATAAATAAAATTAATCGAATATATTATAGATTTTTATACCATTAAAACAAGTGCATAAAATGAAATAATAATATTATTATTATGTAATGGATAAAAATATATATAAACCCAACATTTTTTTTATTACTAAATTACACGGCTCTCTTCTATGAGCTGCTTAAATTACAATATTCTCTTCTCTCATGTAAAATTATACACTCCTTTTCTCTTTTATGCAAGTTATATTAGAAAAAATTACAATCTCCATTTATGAGAAAAACTTAAATTAAATTTTCCCTTTTTCTTATTGTAAGTCTCTAGTTCCCTCCCATTAATAATATTGTATTTCTTATAGGCTAGCAACAAAATCCAACCCACAAAATGTAAAAAAAATATAGGTATTGCATGCAAGATTTTGCAACTCGAGAGTTTACCTCAATTCATTTTGTCTAGGTAAACTCGACTCGAGAACTTGTACGAGTTTACCTAAAATTAAAATTATATAAAACTTATTATATGCATGACATATCTAAGCTAATATAATATTATAAATAGGTCAGTAGTGCAAAATATGACTTAATTACAAAGACAAATTATACCAAACTACCATAATAAAACGTTATGCTCAACTTAACATCAAAATATAAAAATTAACGCACAAAATCATAAGTTTCATAAGTCTCTAAGTTTAAGTCATCCATAAAACCATCCAAAAAAAGCAAGTTTTACAAGTTCCTAAAGTTGTTAATAAAATTATCTAAAAAATAAACTAGTTAATCTTTAAAAGGTCAACAAACACCACCACCGTAACCCTAACCGGCGTCGCAATCACTGACATCGAAATCTGAATTTCCACCGACGGAATCGCAATCCTAACTGGTATGTGCTCCCCGGTTCATGGTTTGAGAACTCAGAGAAGAAAGAAAAAGAAACGTTTTATTTCAGGAGCAACGTGTTAATGTAAAGGTAACTATTCAATAAACGTTTCAGTCTTTGGGTTTGTAGAAAAGGAATTGGGTTTTGAAAAAAAAATGGGCATAAAAAAAGGGCCATTTTTTTTTTATTTTTTTTAGATGTAAACTCGTAAAACTCGAAGATTTAACACTTGATTTGTGGAAAATTGATTGTATGTACATTTTAATATAATTAAAATTTGAATGCATTCTTTATTTTTATTTTTCATTCTGAATATTATTTTTTTATAAAAATTTGATCCACAATATCACTAACATATACAACTTTAAATTCTATTAGCAAATATGAAGCAACACAAAATAAAATAAAATAAGTGTAATTCAAGCATCTTTTATTAGAGTTTCTTCGTCTAGATTTTTACCTCTTACAAGAAGGGAGTACATATTTTCACATAATAGAGAATGAGGGTGTAATCCAAACTTCTCTTAAGGAATAAATGTGTGATTTACTCTATTTTTAATATAACACTAGTTTTTAGTGATTGGGTTCATACCTATTTAATGACTTTCTTTGGATTCTCTTCATTAAAAACTCTCTTAATTTTTCTCAAGTGGAATCTCTAAACTATCAAATGAGAGAAAATAAGAGTTAAATTATATAAAAAAAATGGTAGGTGGTTTTTTAAATCTTTAATCGTTAAACAATGTTTTAGGGGCATTAGTTAAACAACTAAAGGAAATAATTTTTTTATTAAAAAGTCATGTAATTATTACTTAATCAAAAGTAATAACTAATATTTTTAAAACAAAAATTCTATTTTTGGATTCTTTTTTAACAAATACATGGGGGGCACCGATTAGTAGAAATAAGATTCTTAGTACTTCTTTTATCTTTAGTAAAAAAAAAATACTTATTTTATCTATCCCTTCGTTTGCATTCACATTTAGAAATAATTTCCATATTACCTTATGATCTTGATATTCACAGATACAAAATGAAGCATTTTGTGTTATTGTTGAGAAGTTGAACCATTAATACATGTAGTAAATAATAAAGCCACCATGTAGTAAATAATTGCTTTTGTATTGATAAATAGTGTTGGAAAAAGTAATCCAACCGCTCACATAGTAAGACCGCCCCACTCACATTCCTATAAAAAACATTCCCTTTTTCTACTTCTGCACCACCTTTCAATTTTCAACTAAAAAATACAAAAGCTGCACCACCTTTTTTTTTCTCTCTCCCCCTCTCTCTCAACTTATTTTGAGTACAGCTAGAGTGTGTTCCTTTCAACTTCATCCTTTCATCATCATCTTCTTCTTCATCAATCCATGGACACAACTCAGTGGCCTCAGGTAACTAATTAATCCATGTACTTTTCTTTATGAATAAAAGAAATTTTGCATATAAGTTTTCTTTAATATAATACTATGTCTTTCACTTTAATACTTACTTTTTCCATAAAGACCTTCAACAAGTTTCAATTTAACCTTTTATTTTCAGTCTCTTTTTTTTCAAAAGAAAAATGAATTCATATAATTTCAAATATATTTATTTGATCCTAAAGACACAAATACTCACAAACTTTATTAATTATCTTGTATTTATTTAATTATTTTGAATATTGAAGGAGATTATGGTGAAGCCATTAATAGAAGGTAATATTTTAGCAACAAATACATGTGAAAAACCTATGTTGGAGAGGAAGCCAAAACAACAGAAACAAGAAGCAATTAACTGTCCAAGGTGTAATTCAATTAACACAAAATTTTGTTACTACAACAACTATAGTTTGACACAACCAAGATATTTCTGCAAAACATGTAGAAGGTATTGGACTCAAGGTGGATCCATTAGAAACATTCCTGTTGGTGGTGGTTCAAGGAAAAACAACAAAAATAGATCTTCTTCTAATTTTGTTTCAAATCCATCACCTTCAACAAAAAATACACTTGATGAAAACCAAAACCATAAGATCCATCATGAAGAAGGACAAGATCTAAATTTAGGGTTCCCTCACATATCTGATTTGGTTCAGCAAAATAACAACACTTCTTCTTCCACTTCTTCAGCATTGGAGCTTCTTACTGCAGGGTTGAATTCAAGTTCAAGGGGTTTGCATTCTTTCATGCCTGCTCAAGTTCAAGGTTGTGGATTTCCTTTGCAAGATTTTAAGCAAGTACCGATGAATTTCTGTTTAGATGGAATCTCAGGAAGTGGTTATGCAAGTACTCTTGATCATGGTGTTCAAGAGACAATTAGTGAAGGAAGGGTTTTGTTTCCTTTTGAGGATTTGAAACATGTTTCTAGTACAAATACCCCAACAATATTGGATTTGGATCAGAATAATAATAAGGAAGATCAACAAGGATATTCAGCAGGGATTTGGACTGGAATGTTAGGAGGAGGAGGATCATGGTAATTAACTTAGGAGAAGTCATGGATATATTTAATAGTATTACTACTACTCACTTGATTTCTTCTTTCTATTTCAACTACTAGCAAAAGTTGAATTATCAACAAGAATTAGTGATGGGAAAAATGGAACTGGTCTTCAATTTTAGAGTTTCTACCTTGTAGAAATGAATTTTATATTTTCCTGTTTCTAATTTTCGTTGTTAATTCAACTTGTTTTTTAGTAGTTTATAGTTTATATATTGACGTCTTCTCGAACATCTAGGCTAGCATCAAGGTAATTAGCCGACTCTGCTTAGTGAAATAAATTAAACTTGATTGTTGTTGTACATATTGGTGTCTTCTCAATTTTATTTTGAACATTTTTTCAGTACTCAGAATTCAGAAAAATGATTTACATTACACTTTTAAGATAGAGATGATCAAGTTCTAATTAAACCCATAACTTTTCTAGGGTTATGGACTGCCATATCAAGAATAATCACACTTGTCTTAGGATAATCACACTTGTCCTAATTAAAATAAGGGCGCCACCGAAGGGCACAAGGCCGCCCTTATCTCTTAAACTAAAGCCAAACAGCTAAATCTAGGGCCTTCAAGCAAGACATACGGATACAGATAAGCTTGACGTGCCCGCCATTATAGGACCAAACCGGTGAAAGCTCAAGGGAAAGGCTCTCACGTTGTTACGACTAAAGGGGGACAAAAACACTATAAATAGAACCTCTGGGATTATTCTCAATGCATGACCTAATCAGATAAAAAAGTTAAGAGTTGTAGCTTATTCATAGGCTTAGTCCTCATATTGTGCTTACCGCAAATACAGGTTAACAAATTCAGTCTATAGTGCACAAATAAGATAGTATTGTTGCACCAAATACAAATTTGTTTTCCATCATTATTTCAATCGGTCTCATTCTAATTCACTTTGATTCAAAGATGAAATTTATAATTTAATGCAGGAAACTATCGTGCATGTTACAAGAATACAAGTTACAACACTTATTTTACTTGTACACCTTAACTGCCAATTAAGTAAGTATAGTTTACTATTTCATCATGTGCTTTAGAAGCACGGCAATCCAACAATACATTTTGCATTAGCAAATGGTTTAATTGTCTGGTTAATTTGAAAATTGTATAATGTAGAACGGTCACATTTCTAAATAAAAAACAACTTTTTTTAGATTTATTTAATAATTAATGTATTTGACACACACATATATATATATATATCAGATACATTAATTATTCAAAAGAATTTAAAAAGTTGTTTTTTTTTTTTATAAATACTCCCTCCGTTTCATAGTACTTGTCCATTTTGGAGAATAATTTTGTTTCACAATACTTGTCGCTTTCAAGTTTCAATGCAAAATTAATTATTGTCTTGTCAATAATACCCTTACATATTTATTGTAGAGAAAAAAAATAGAATGAAATAATAAATGGTTAAGGGTATTATAGAAAACACACACATAATTTCATCAAAAATAACAAAATTTATTTGGTTTCTTGGTTACTGCAATTTCTCCAAAATGGACATGTATTTTGAAACGGATGGAGTATGACCGAATGATTAAGATAGTAAAAAATAGTCAATTTTTAGTTGTAAAAACAAATTTTACATTTTAAAGAATTGATTACACAAATTTCAATACAATAATATTATATTTGTTTTATGGGTAGTGTTAACTTGTGCCCTTAGGACACGTGTTAAGAAACCTAAAAGAAAAAAGATTTTCTAAAATTTTGTACATTCAACTCATTAAAAAGTTAAAGATTCAATGTAATGCACACATTTCAATAAAGTATTTTTATATTGATTCATTAACTTGTGCCCTGAACATTTCCCTTGTTTTATTAATCAATATCTTGAAAACATTCGTTAACATTTCCATGTTATTAATGAATTGGGATGTCATTGATCATGTAAAGAATTTCAGATTGAAGTATTTAGGTGTGAATATCAATGCGAATGTGATGGTTTTACTTTTCCCTGCCATTTTCTTTCTTTGCGTGCTGTACGGTTCTGTATAAAAACATTCATTCATTCATTCAGGTTTTGGGGTGTGTCAGTTGCTGAAAAATACATGTCTGCATTAAAGCAAGTATCACCTTGACATGAAGATGGTTACTACTCAATCTAGCTAGAGAGGAATAAAAGCCAGCCAGGTGATGATACTTCTGATATCTTCACGTGACATTGCATTCAATAAGTTATAACTTATAAGTCTAGCTTAATCAAAAATAAATGTAAGATTAAATTGCAGACATTATAAAAGCTCTAGCCTCAATCAAATACTCACCTCTACATTTTATTTTTTTTGCCAATTAACTTAGTGTCGTAGCTCACATATTTTAAACGTGGAGAAATAATGTATCTGATATTCGAACTCAATCCCTACATATATTATGTATTGTCCCTATCAACTAAGTTAAACCCACGCGACAAATACTCACCTCTACATGCTTCCACAAACAAGTGTTCTAAAATCGTTTTTTTTTTCCTTTTATTTTTGGGGCAAGCTAAAATCGTGATTTAAAGAATTCATTAAAAAAATTGTCTTAAAAATATTCGCTTGCCAAATTAATTGATTCATCATTTTATTTGTAAAAGTTATTTCTTTTAATTTCTTAAACTATACCTAAAGACATTTGTTAGTATTTATTTTTCTATAACTATTGTCTTCTCTTCTATGATAGTATGTCCTTATGTGCCACAATATTTGTCACATTTAAGCATTTTATACGAATTAAGAAAAAATATACTCAACTATGACAATATTTATAAAAGGCATTTGATTATTTGAATCAATAAAAGTTTATGTGTCTGCTAAGAATTTGAACCAAATACATTAAATTTTATTGACACAAATATCTTTTATAAATAGGATAGGAGAAAGTAAATGATAAAAAAAAAATGATGATTTTACTCAATTGCTCATTATTAATTATTCAAGTTATTATTCTTGAAGTTATTATTCTTTAATTTGAATTTATTATTATGAAAATATACAAATAATTAATATGAGCAATTGAGTAAAATCACCATTTTCTTTTTATCATTTAATTTCTCCTGTCCTATTTTGTTTTTATCATTTACTTGAAGTGATGGACATAATAAATTTTTTTAGTGGATTTTTTAGGAGTATAATACTATGTCTACATTTTTTTTGAAGGAATACTATGTCTACATTTTATCACGAATCTTACATTACATCTCAAATATGTAAATCTTAACTTCTTAATGAAAATGAAATTATTCTATTTAATTATATGTGAATATTTTTTTAAGGATAATTATATGTAAAAAATTAATATGGATCATCCAAAATCAAGGAAGTCCATTTCTTTTTCTTGTAAAAAAATGTCTATTTAAAGAGGAAAAACATTTCCCCTTCCTCCTCTCAAAAAAGAGGAAAAGCATAAATTAATGTTTTAAATTTTTAAAGAGCTTAATTTTGATGCATTGTGTCATACAATAATTTTACACCAACATTCAATGTCATGTAATCTTTTTTTTATAATTAAATAGTAATAATTGTGACCATGCACACCGTCTTTCTTCAATAGTAATACTCCCATACAAGATCCAAACTATGCACCTTGACACCATTATCACTAACTATCATTGCTAATTATACGTCCCACCACTTTCATTTGTGTATCCTGGTTGGCAGAGAAAAAGGAGAATGACGGTATCTGACACATGACATACTGCATTATTTTCTTTTTTACCTTACTCATCGTGAGGAGAGGACCCCATAAACATTCCCCTTGGCATGTGTGTTAAATACTCTAGTCTCTAGAATAATTATGTGCTAGTTGGTCCCACAAGGTTGATCATTCCTATTACAAAAAAAAGAAAAAAAAATGCTTGCTCCAAGAATATTGATTAAACATTCAAAATAAGTAAGTTTTCATAAAAAAATTATGTAATCATTACTTAATTAAAAACAATATCTTACATTTTTTAAGATAAAATTTTTATTTATAGATTTCTTAACCATACTTCGAAAAGTACTGGTTAGCAAAATCAAAAACAAAAGACAAGTTTTTGTCACAAATTTAGGACACAATATTTGGATACACATCATACATGTAGATATAGTGACGGAATTAGAAATTTTAAACAGTAGAGCAAGATTACGAAAGAATAGGAAATAAAATATCATCACCGCATTTTTTTTTGAGGAAAAATATCATCACAACATTATTATGCTAAAATTTGAAGATTACGAAAGAATATCACTACAGTCTATATATATATTAAAAGATTGAAGATACATTAATCTCTATAAATTATAATTATTTCAATTTCAACACTATTCAAAATATATTTCTTCATGGTGACTAAAAAAACATTCAATAACCCCTGAAAAAAACATTCAATAATTTATTTTCCACTCTATTGTGCATTTAAGTATTCACAATTACTTTGAGAGATAATGAAGTAGTTGTTGTTGCTAGTTGTTGGTAAGTTCTATCATTACTGGATTTAGAGGTAGCAGAAGCTTTAACTATGTGAAAAGGTTTGTAATTTGCAAAAGACATTTCTTTTCTGAATCTTATAGTGAAATTTGATGCTTCTAATGTGGTTCAGGTGGTGAACATTCATCAACAATATCCCAATTATGTTGGATCTATTAATGGAAATTGCATTAATTTTAATGTCTTTTTTTGTATGAATTGAAGAGTGCAAATCTAACATAGTTACATTAATTTGATGCTTCGAAACTATTTTTTTTTAGTATTATTAAGATAAACTATAAATAGAAATATGTACTCAACATGTAAATCATTTTCTTTTTTTTGGTAGTGTAAATCATTTTCTTTTACAAAAGGTCCAAAAATTCGAAACTATTTTTTTTAAAAAAGTAAATATTATTACGCATAACTTGCACAAGATGGGCCCGGCTTGCAATAAACAACATACCAAGAGGAGCCATATATAAGGCGGCACATATGAAAAAACCTAAAACAAAACTACCAATTACCAATTACACCCCACCTATCCTGGATATCCTAAAAACTTCTAGTTGGCCTAAAAACTGACCCAGCTCAAAATACATTACAACTGGGCCTAAAAGGCTCAATACTCCACCTAAAAAACACCACTACCTACACCCTAACCAGGTACAACAACCAATAAGAAGCACAAGAGTTATGCTCTTTACCCAAAAGAAATTGCTTGCTCCCTTCACTCATATAGTGTGAGTTAAGTCACGCTTTGTGAGTTAACTCGCACTGAGTACTATTTTCGAACAAAACCCAGCAAGCAATCACACAACTCCATTTTTCTTTCCTTCCACCTCCAAAAACCCAAAAAGTGTGATATTTTGGGTCAAAATCTTCGTTCCAAATCATTGCAAATTGCCAGGAAGCAAGTTTCTACGCCCATCAAGCATCAAAGAACAGATAATGTACCCTCAAAACTCATCTGATTTTACTGGTTTTTCTACTAATTACGTCATTTTTTTTTCAATAGGTGATAGGGGTCAGCGTGAGTTAACTCACGCTAGTTGGAAGGGATGCATGAGTTAACTCACACGAAGGTTAAGACTGGCGTGACTTAAGTCACGCTTTTGTGATGCCCAATTTTTGAATTTTTGCGCCACTTTTATTCCTTTCTTTGCTTGCCGCACAAGTTATTTATTTATTTTTTCTATGTTATTTTTTTTATTGAATAGACATTGAGTGATATGGTTGAAAATGTGGCAGAGGATGGCGTTGAACCGAAACCGGCCAAAAGCAAAGCTTCCAGTGAAGCTTCCGGCGTGGGCGTAGGTTCCAGCGTAGCATCCGGCGACGTCAAACCAACCAAAGATGTGAAATTTAAAGTGAAAATTCCCTTTCAAGCTCACATTCATCACAACCAAGTAAAAACTAACCCGGTACCTACCGGTAACTTTGAAGAAAAGCCTAAATCGGTACTTGCTACAATAGAGCCGTTGTTCTATTGACTTTGCCTGAAATGGGTGGTGTATGTGAGACATATTTCCCAATCCGGAGTGCTCCACCACTTAAGCCACATTCCAACATAATGTGTCTTTGCTTAATTCCCGACCACTTTCTTCATGTTTTGTTGAAAGAAGATTGTCTGTTACTGATGAGTAAAACCGCAAGTGCACGGTTTTACCGAAGTAGTAAAAAGAGTATCGTTCCGACAAGGAGTTATGAATTTAATTAACTTTCAACAATGATTAGAAAAGAGTTTTGAGTTATAAAGTTTGGATTTTTAATTAAAAGAAAATAATAAAAATAAAAACGCATTGGGATTATTGGTTCATCATAATAACAAACCCTTCACAAACAAACCTTAAACCTAAACTTTATATTCAACGTACTTTCTAAAGACAAGTTTCTCTTAAGCGTATCAAAGCTTCTCTCGAAGTCATTGAGTGTGTTCCTCTAGCAACCCCGCCTATTCTCATGGTTGATTGCTATTAGAATCCTCGAACAACGAAACTTTATATGTCTCAAGGTTTGCTAGACTATTCTCATGTTTCGCAACCATTCTCTAATTTCACTTGTTCCAATATCAAAGCTCCGTTGTCGCATTATGAATTGATATTTGTGATGATGAATTAACAAATACTAACCCTCCGATGTCGCATTATGAGTTTGGTATTTGTTAATTCATTATAAAAACGGTGAAATTAGATTAGAAAGTAGATTTATATAAAAGTAGGGTTTATGGCTTGGTTTAGGATTATGTCATTAGACTTATCCAACAATCCCAAGACAAGAAGAGTCTACTCACTAACGGTCATTGTAGACATAGAAGAGAAGAAGAAGAAGAAGAAGAACATAAAATAAAGGTGAACTTTTATTCAAAGAAACAATTGTCACTTATTATTTCCAAGAACAAAAGATGAATTGTTATGATAGCTAGCTACTCTATTTATAGTTTGCAATGACTTAAGCCCTAAGAAATACATCACTAGAATGTTCCATAAGAAACCATGGGTTTTTAGGTCAGAAATAAACTAATAGGCAGCTTGTCCTTGAAGCAGAAGCAGCAAAAGAACATCCTGAAGGTTGGCACAGCCTTGTGGCTGGTGGCACGGGCCGTGCCAAGTCTCTGACTCGGGGAAAACATATTTTTGTCCTCAATTTTCGTATTTTCAGCCTGAATCAGCTCCAAATCCTCTTTCTTTTGCTCCAAGACTAAATCTTTCAATTATTTGTTCCTGAAATTAAATAACTTGCAATTGAAGTAAAATAGTTCTAAAAAGAAAATAATATAAAATAAAATGGAATCAAATATAAATAAACGGAGTCAAATATTATATTAAAAACACTAATTATTGACTCATCAAACTCCCCCACACTTAAATCTTTGCTTGTCCTCAAGCAAAAGACATAAACATAGCAGCATAAACAAGATTAATCATATGACAATAACAATTAAAAACTTTTGTCTCCTCTAATGCTTTATTTCAAATGTACACTAATCACAACTTCAAGTATTTCTTATGATCTTATTCAACCCAACAACAAGTCTTAAGTGAGTGTGTGTGTGTGTAGTCCAGCCCTTTTCTTGCTCCTGTATAAGATAGATATTATGAGGAAACAGGTTCTAACCTTGGCACTAAACCAACCGAGAAAAGTTCTTTCTTCATTTCATATAAGAGAGATGAGAATTCTTTGGTTATTTATGGCATATTTAAAATTAAAATTTGGGGAGTGGGGTAGACGCTAGTAAAGAGGTTGCCCTCGATACACCATTGCATCTGTAAATCAGGTTGGCTGTAAGGGTACCATCCTCGTTTTAAAGAAAGCAATTATTTGCTTTATTTGCTTTGGGTAAATTTTTTAGATGCCATTTTTAGAAGAGTTACGGAAGCTACCTTTATTTGTCAAGGGAAACACCACCTCCACGGGGGAAGTCAGTGAGGGAGTATCCTTTCCCCCCAGATTCAGTGATGTCCCCTTTATAGTTATATTTGCTTCCGCCCTCTTATTATTTCCCACACTAACTTATATTACTTTTACTCTGAAAACTTTAAAGGGTTAATTTACCACTAAAATTAGAACGTGCTCCTTAAAATACCTACTCATACACTTGCTCAAGGGATGCAACTTTGTGCTTTTCTCATTGGAGAATTTTCACAATAAAACAAGATGTGGGTATAGCAAAAACACTTAAAACACAAGAAATCACTTTCATGTATAAGAAACGACCAATTTAGAAGGTGTTGCAATTTTATTGAGGTCTATGAGGTGAACCTTGGAGGTGAAGGTGTTGCATCATGTTCCGGAGCATTTGATTAGTTTCTTCATTTATTCGATTGCCCCTTTGGACATCGTTCCTCAGCCCAGCCATTTCAACACCTTGTCTTTGTTGCTCGGTGCTTATTCTTTGAATTTCGGTTTGCATTCATGCCCACCGTTCATCATTATAGCTTCCACCGGCTTCTTGCTCACGGTGCAAGTTTGCACCTACCTCCTCTTCATCACCACCATCATCACCATCATCGCGTACCTGTGGGTTAGTGCCAACATAAAACAAGTTTTCCACCACCTCCGGATTAGTAATGTCTGGATTAGGTAGAATAATCAAACAATTAGCCCTATTGACTCTCCACTCGTATTGGAAGTTATGGATTCTAATAAAAGACATGGTAGTGAGGGTATCTAAGTCTAGATAATTGTTCCCCTTAATTCTATTGATCCCCTTGCTCATATTCAATCCAAACTTCCTAGCAATGAAAGTGATGATACCACGTACCACTATATCACCTTTATCATTCGGTTTCTTTCTAGCAATTGAAACAAGATAATCAATCAAATAGTAGCAAATGTTAACATGGTGGTTATAAAGCATAGCCCACAACATAAAAAGTTCATCAGTCCTCATCATTCCTCCCTCTTTCCTACCCGAGATGGTGCAAGTCATAACCCTTTTGAAGGTACCTAAGCATATGGTTGTGAATGTTACTAGCCTTATTGGAGCGGGAATTGTATTGGTTTGAACTGATTATGCTCTTCCAAAAGGCAACGGGGTCGTAGTCGGCCGGTCTTAAACTTTGATCCCAAGAGTCATGGATATACCCTGCATTTGCGAGGCTAAGTTTGGAGCAAAAAGCTTCCAATGACATCTCATTAGCAACATTTAAGATCCGGAATGTGATCCTATGAACGGGGTTATCCGTCTTCGCCCTATCTTTATATAAGAAAGAGAGCTCAAGAACTCATAGGTGAAGTTTTCAAACCCCCTCGTAGGTTTCAACATCTCGACCAACCCAGTCTATTCAACAGCCTAATCACATGTTCATCTATTCCTAGTCTATCCATATCATTAACATTAGGGTACCTGCAAGGAGAGCTATTTCTAGAGATTAATTCCTTTGTTCGAGATCCTTGAATTCGATCCCATGATTTCAGACTGTTGATTGTTTTCTGCTTGCACTGCTTCCGGAGACTTCAATTTCTTTTCCCTTCCTCTTAGATGCCATTGACCTAGTTGACTTGGTTTGGGTTTTGGAGAGGGTTAGGGTTTTAGTGATGGGGTTGGGGTTTAAGTAAGGTTTTTGAGTTTAGTGATGAAGATTGGTGAAGAAATTGTGGTTTTGGGTTAGATTTTTAGGGATTACGAATTTGGTGAATTTTTGGTTTGGATGGATGAAAGTTAGTTATGATGGTTGGTTTATGTTTCGAGATGATTTGGGTTAGAATTTATTTGATTTGGTGGAGTTTTGGAGGTTTGAAGGTTATGGGGGTTTAGAGAGAAAAGTTTGAAGATGAAAGAGGTTGTACTGTTTGAATGAGGGAAGAAGGGGAAATTTTTTTGGTTTTTGTGTGCTGATGGGTTGGCACGGCCGTGCCACCACAGGCACGGGCCGTGCCAAGCTTCTGGTCAAGGCCTCCAATTTTATTTTATTTTTTTTCTTTTTCGAATCATGTTTGGGCAGATACTTGCAAAACAAATTAAAACAACACAAAACAAACAAAATAAAAACAATTAAACTCATGAGTTGCCTCCCACGAAGCGCTCGTTTAAAGTCATTAGCTTGACGGTTAGAAAGAGGTTTCTCTACCTTATACCCAATCTTTCACAAAGAGACAAGGGCATCAAACTGACACTCTCTCCAAAATCACACATGGCTTTCTTAATGGTTTCAGATCCTATAGCACAAGGTATGGAAAAACTCTCTAGATCCTTAAGTTTAGGTGGCAATTTGTTTGGAAGTGTTTCGATAAAATTTCTAAACTGCTCATCTAACTTGGATTTAGCAAACTCTTGTGTTAATGGAATTTTAAGCTCATGAGGTGGTGAAACAAGTGGTTTTTCATTCTCTCCTATGGCTTTCTCACTTTGAGGCTCATCACACACTATCTCTCCCTCATTGTTCTTAACTTTTCCCAACGAGGTCCTTTAATTGTTTACCATCCCTAAGAGTAATAGCACTTATGTGGCCTTTGGGGTTGGTTTCAGTTTAGCTTGGAAAGATTCCGGAGGTTTGAGAGGAGGTAGCCACTTGTTGGGCTACTTGAGAGATTTGAGTCTCTAACATTTTGTTGTGAGTAGCAATGGAGTCCACTTTTGATGTGAGTTTGGCAAGAGAGTCATTCAAAAAACCGGTTTGGTTCTTAAGCTCTTGGAGCTGCTTAGATTGGTTCATGACATAACTTTCCATTAAAATTTCCAAACTAGGTTTCTGAAGGACTCTCTGGTTGTTTGCATAACCAGGTGGTGCTGCTTGTCCATAGAAATTTTAAGGAGTTTTATAAAAGTTGTAATTTTGCCTCATTCCTTGGTTGTATTGAGCATAATTTATTTGCTCAACACCTTCAATAGCACTATCTAGTTGGCAATCAATGCCAATATGGTCAAATACACCACAAACTTCACAAGGAGGTGATACAGGGGCAGATGTGACACCACTAGTATTCATTTTATCAAATTTTTGTGTGAGTGCTTCAACCTTAGCAGCTAGATGATTAAGGGAATAAATTTCATACATACCTGCCTCTTTTTTAGAGGGTGAAGAAGCAGTGATGACTCTCTAACTTGTCCACTGATAGTGATTTTGTTCCATGTTCTCGATCAAAGCATATGTTGCTGTGTAAGTTTTATTTATCAAAGCTCCACCTACAGCTGCATCAACATAAATTTTTGTGGTATATAAAAGACCATTATAAAAAGTGTGGATAATAAGTCACTTCTCTAAACCATGATGGGGACAAAGGCTAAACATTTCTTTGAAACGCTCCCACGCATCGTAAAGAGATTCCCCATCTTTTTTAGCGAATTGGTAAAGCCTCGCCCTTAATTGAGCGGTTTTAGAAGGGGGAAAGAATCAGGCAGGGAATGCTCGCCTCATTTGGTCCCATGAAGCGATAGAACCAACTTCCAATGAATGAAACCAAGCACTAACTCTATCCCTTAAGGAAAAAGGAAATAGGTGCAGTCTTACGGCCTCTTGGATTGCGTTCAAGGTTCCACTGAGTTTTAAAAGAGTAGAAATATGAATATTCGGATCCTTAGTGGGTGATCCGAAAAATTGATTTTGCTGCACTGAGTAAATAACTGCAGGTTTTATTTCTAAATTGTTACCCTCAACCGTTGGGTACACAATAATAGCATATGGCTCTTCCGTAGAAGGGGTTGCATACTCCTTAAGAGTGTGTTCCTTAGCCATATCGTTATTATTTTGTGTTTCTCTTACTCTCTTATGTAAAAATCTTTCGATCTCGGGAACGAATTCACCAAGACTTTTGTTTCTTCGCATAAAAGAATAAGAACCCAAGAAGTTAATGGTAAAAATAAAGGAAGAAAAAGAAAAAGTTTTTTTTTCTTCTTTCAGTCTAACCGTTATAAAAAAAATTAATCAAATTACAATAACTCCCCGGGAGCGGCGCCAAAAACTTGATGAGTAAAACTGTAAGTGCACGGTTCTACCGAAGTAGTAAAAAGAGTATCGTTCCGATAGAGAGTTTTGAATTTAATTAACTTTCAACAATGATTAGAAAAGAGTTTTAAGTTATAAGGTTTGGATTTTTAATTAAAATAAAATAATAAAAATAATAACTCCTTGGGATTATTGGTTCATCATAATAACAAACCCTTCACAAACAAACCCTAAACCTAAACTTTATATTCGACGTACTTTCTAAAGACAAGTTTCTCTTAAGCGTATCAAAGCTTCTCTCAAAGTCATTGAGTGTGTTCCACTAGCAACCACGCCTATTCTCATGGTTGATTTCTATTAGAATCCTTGAAGAACGAAACTTTGTATGTCTCAAGGTTTGCTAGACTATTCTCATGTTTCACAACCCTTCTCTAATTTCACTTGTTCCAATATCAAAGCTCCGCTGTCGCATTATGAATTGATATTTGTGATGATGAATTAACAAATACTAACCCCCCACTGTCGCATTATGAGTTTGGTATTTGTTAATTCATTATAAAAACCGTGAAATTAGATTAGAAAGTAGATTTATATAAAATTAGGGTTTATGGCTTGGTTTGATTAGGATTATTTCATTAGACTTATCTAACAATCCCAAGACAAGAAGAGTCTACTCACTAACGTTCATTGTAGACATAGAAGAGAAGAAGAAGAAGAAGAACATACAATAACGGTGAACTTTTATTCAAAGAAACAATTGTCACTTATTATTTCCAAGAACAAAAGATGAATTGTTATGATATCTAACTACTCTATTTATAGTTTACAATGACTTAAGCCCTAAAAAGTACATCACTAGAATGTTCCATAAGAAACCACAGGCTTTTAGGTCAGAAATAAACTAATAGGTAGCTTGTCCTTGAAGCAGAAGCAGCAAAAGAACATCCTGAAGGTTGGCACAGTCGTGTGGCTGGTGGCATGGGCCGTGCCAAGTCTCTGACTTGGGGGAAACATATTTTTGTCCTCAATTTTCGTATTTTCAGTTCGAATCAGCTCCAATTCCTCTTTCTTTTGCTTCAAGACTAAATCTTTCAATTATTTGTTCCTGAAATTAAATAACTTGCAATTGAAGTAAAATAGTTCTAAAAAGGAAATAATATAAAATAAAACGGAATCAAATATATATAAAACGGACTCAAATATTATATTAAAAACACTAATTATTGACTCATCAGTTACCACCTCCTTGTAAGGAGTGGATGAATCACAAGATTGGTGAGACGGAGAAATGGTATTTTGAGTTCATGGATAGACAAGCCGCCTTCAATGAGCTCATGTCTAAGGAGCCGAAGCCGCCAAATAAACCAACAAATGAGCACAATCCTATTACTTGTGACACTCCAACTTCGGAAAAACCAAAGCAAGATTTCGAAGTCGTGGATGAAGACAAAGATTATGCACTATCACTAGTTTAGTTAGATAGGTTATGACACTTTTTGGTCGGTCGGTGCTCGTCCTATTTTTTTGGTGGTATTACACCCCGACATATTTTTTGGTGGCCGGTTGTGTAATTTGGATATTTATGGCCAATATGTAACTAATATTATATATTATATAAATATATGAAATGAATTATTTTTTTGGTGGCCGGTTATGTCACACCAATTATTACTCGCATTACTTTGTCACTAATTATTCAACTATTTATTTTATCTCATTTCTCTCATATTTGTTTTTCATTATATTTTTGTGAAGTGAAACATGTCTGAAGATGCACAAGATCCAGTTAAACTCCATGTTCGTTGTGCAGATGTGAAAAAGAGGGCTTGGTTCACTGTAAACCCCATCGACAAGTTGGACGTGTTGAAGGCAAAACTTGACGACTTCTTTATTCGTATTGGTTCAAATCATAGAACACGTGATATGATAGTAAATGTGTCAGGCCTGAGCTTGGGGGAGGATAAGGAAGAAGACTTCTGGAAGACCGTGTATTATCCACAACTTCTCAAAAATGATAGCGACGTTGATTACATGTTTAGGTTAATGGTTGAGGATAACACTTTGTATCTTTTTGTCCGATCAGTTGAAGTGTAATATTTATTTAAGTGTAATAGTGTAATATTTTCCGAATTTGTGTCTGTATTGTTGAATTTTAATGAATCTGTCTTTATGTAATTTAACGATGAATTTGGGTAATTTTGACCGTTTATGTGAGATTATGTAATTTTAGAAATTTATGGACAAATTGGTGTAATTTGGATCGTTTACGTATCATTAAGTGTGTTTAAGTGATTACGGGTCATTACCGGCGAATTTGTGTAATTTGGACCGTTAGGATCGTTTATTGGTGATTATGTGATTGTGAGAAAAATGATGATTTTGTGTAATTTGGATCGATTATGTCGTATTATCTGATAATATTGTTAAACTGGCGTAATTCGGTTAAGTTATGAATGTGGCGTGATTACGGGTCATTCTAGACTTTTTCAAAGTCAGTTTAGTAACTAATTGCATTTAATGTTGTAACTGCTTACTACTATAAACGTGAGTTAACTCACGCTAGTGAAAATGACAACGTGAGTTAACTCTCTCTAAAATTAACACTAGCGCATGTTAACTCACGCAACATGTGATAACTTATGTTGACATTTGTACTAGCGTGAGTTAACATGCGTAGGGGTATTTTGGTCATTTCATTTGAAAATGAGCAAAAACTTTTGGGTAAAGAGCAGAACTCGAAGCACAAAATGATACCCTGAGAATAAAATTCCCAAACCATCCAAAGGAAAAATGAAACACAGACAACACTAATGTATAGGTTGCAACAACTCCACACAGTCTACACCACTCTGCTCAGCCAAATATGTACGCCCCGCTCTACACCATCTCCATAGACAATCTTCTGGATTCCAACACGGCAACACCACTCATAAACATAAGCAAGGCGTACGTACACTTTAATCTAGCCAACCCCCATCTCCAAGATAACACCTTAATTTCATCCACTGTCTCGCCTACCTCGTTAATTTGATTGTTGAAAACTTTATTAAAGAAAATAGATTTACAAGTGGAATGGTCTTTGGGAAGAACCAAATTGTATTTGGATTGATTTAGCAACAACTTATTTGAATTTATTTACGGATATAAGTGCACGATAGAATTGGGTGATCTTAAAAAATAGCTTTCATATGATGTTTTCAATTAGTAATTTTTAGAAAATCTTCATGATAACTTTTTTTTTTTGAGAGTGTCTTCATGATAAAATATTTTACTTTTTATAAAATATTTTACTTTGATTGTGGAAATAACTTACACATAATTAAAAAA
>Ga0228710_1002729_pt1 | contig 27995 bp, 21 predicted proteins | sample MedpolnodulmetaG_FD_177995 | JGI IMG/M metagenome (GOLD analysis project Ga0228710, IMG submission 177995) | Root nodule microbial communities from Medicago polymorpha collected in Santa Monica, California, United States - pink nodules | ecosystem: Host-associated > Plants > Roots > Nodule... | reverse complement strand
CACTAACAAACTATAGTTCTCAAAATTGATTGAATCCCATAGATATGGGCTTTCTATACAAGGATATTTCTTTCTGGTTAGTGAAGCTATATCTTGTAATGACAATTGCTTCTGTGACATTCAGAAATTCTTAACAACACAAGTAAATTACTAAAATGCCCCCAACAATAGTTAACTACCGTTGGGTTATAACTAGAAACCCAGCGGTAGTTAACTGCCGCTGGGTTTTTTGGTCTTTTACTTGTGTTCCTAGGACATTTTGATTGTCCGAAAAGCAACACTCTCTTGTAATATTGATAATTTTGTCGCGGATTAGTTGAATAGCACTGCTAATTAAATAATCGTGTTTGGGAATTGTAGAATGCATCTTTTTTGTCCAAAATCATGAATTTGTGATGATAAAATTTGTATTGTGGAGGCATATGTAGAATAAGTGGAGATGGTTCAACTCAGTGTGATTCTGGAGAAGTATGGAGTTACGAGGTTAGACATTTCATTAGTGGCAATGTTTGATGTTTTTTCTCTTGCTGTCTGAATTCTAAGTATGCTAAAGTTACGAAGTTTTGGAGGTAAAACTAGGAAAGAAAGGAATTCGTCATATTTTTCTCTAACTAGCTTCGTGAATTTTTTTAATACCCATTTGTAAAAAATTATGGAAATGCCTTAGTTTCTGAAACCAAAGGGGATGTTTGCCAAAGCAAATGGTGAACATCATGGCCTTAAATTAATTTTTTCCCCTTGTTTTTTAAATTGATTTTTTGGATTAAAAATTAATGAAAAATAAAATAAAAGATTAAAATATATTATTTACACATCTAGAAACAGATGTCTCAACCATTCATCATAAACTACAATCTTTTATACGCAACATAACAATTCTCTCGTATTACTTTCTCTCATCGTGTAAGGATCCTTTAGAGTGAAGAGTGAGTAAAATGTAAATTGAGAAAATCAATGGTTGTTTTGAGGTACCTATAATATATATCTTTAATTTATTAATTAACGGCTGTTTACTTTACACTTTAAAGTGAGTTGTTCACTTTTAAGGAGTCGAATTAGTCTTGATCATATAAGAAATCTAATCCACTTGAAATGGATAATTCGAATTTTAGAGGTGTTCGAGTGGTAAAAGTAATAGTCTTAATTTAAAGCGTCTTGTAAACGAGTGCTCCCTGCACTCTTTAAGGAATCCAAAAAAAGAAATTATTTTATAAAAAAGTCAAATATTTCAATTTTCAATATATCAATTACACATATTTTCATTAAAAGTTGTCATTTAAAGGTTAAAGAGTGTCTTCTTATATTAAAAATTATGAACGGTCTTTTTTTATGAAATTTTAATTTTTATTAAAATTAAAAATATAAATGTTTGTTGCTTTCAAGTTATAACAAATCAAATTAACCATGATTATTTATTTCAATGACACCAATATAACAAAAAAATATAATCTAATTTTGTTTTAATGACACAAAATACAATCTTTATTGGAGAAAAAATTGTTTAAGGGTATAATTACGATAATGAAAGAGTAAGTATAAATATATTCACATAGTTTGTTACACTTTTTAAATGATAAATAAAAAAAACCAGACATATATATTCATATCGTGTTTGTTCTATTGTGTTTAATATTTAAATTTATTCTTATCTATTTGTTACATGTGTTATTTGTATCAAAAATTGAAGACATTTTTTAAAAGAAAAATTTAGCCCAAAAAAGTCGAGAGGGGATGTTTTCTTTATATAGTAGTATAGATTTTTTTGTAAATTGCGAAGCGGTAGTCCATAGGTGTGTGTGCTGCTGCCGGGTGCAGCTGGGTGATTTTTTTGTCAGCTTTGAAGAAATGGCAAAGAAACGGATCCAAATTGGCGGCTATAGCAAAAGCACGCACTGTTTTAATTTGCAGGCATTGATTCTAAATCGGATGGTCCATATCAGATACTACTAAAACGCATGCATTAATTTGCAGGCTTAGAGGATATAAACTTATTTGATTCATCAAGACATTATATTTTAATTGGACCAATAATGAACTCAGTCCAACTGCTCCCAGTAAGCTTTAGATCCTTCCATGTTCACAACTGATCTTGTTAATACTCACTGCTGAGATGAGAAGCACATACCATTCAAATTCAAGCTGCAAAAATGACTTACTTTAAGAACACAATAGGTAACTTTATTTTTCATTCTTTAGTAAGCAAGCAAATAGGTAACTTTATATCTTCCTCTAACCTATATAATATGTACTCATTTGATTTATGCATGTCACAACTATTATGAGTTCTAAGTTATTTCATATATCTTCTTCCAAGCAAACAGTAAGAAAGATTTTTTGTTCATGTCTTCATCTCGTTTCTTTATACACTGTTAATTGCCTTGGTTTATTTGTTAAGTATGGCTAATATTCACTGATAAGTGGCTAGACGATAGAGCATAGCGGAGTAAAAGAAAAAATAAATATTGTACAATTTGTACTTTGTAACATGGACCGTAGTATTTAGATACATGTGTACTTTGGAATTTGGACATTACTACTTTTGTCCCTAAATATAAGACTCTATTGAGTAAATCATAGTACAAGTTTATACTTCCTGAGAGAGAAATAATTAATGTTTTAACAAAAACATATGAAAATTTAAAAGCGGTTTTATAAAATGAGACAAGTAAAAAATTCAAGATGATCTTATATCTAAGGACGAAGACAAAATTGGCCAAATCCATGATCAATTGTTGTTTTCTTGTGTGCATTTGTTTATCTGTTTTCTTTAACCCGGGTATGTTTTTCTAACATTATTCAACCTTGGAACATTGATTAAATATTTTTCTTTAATGAGTTATACATATTCAGGTGAAACTTCTGAGCCACTGCTAGCACAGAAAGTTGAAACAAAACAAACAGGACTAGGTCATGCTACTTTTCTCAGCAAGTTGATTTTCTCTTGGGTTAACTCTTTACTCAGTTTAGGTTACTCAAAGCCACTAGCTCTTGAAGACATTCCTACCCTTGTTTCTGAAGATGAAGCAGACATGGCCTATCAAAAATTTGCAAAAGCATGGGAATCCCTTGTAAGAGAAAGGACTAAGAACAATGCAAAAAGCTTGGTTCTTTGGTCTATAGTTAGAACTTACTTAGAAGAAAACATATTAATAGCATTTTATGCATTAATTAGAACTATAGCTGTTGTAGTTTCACCTCTAATACTCTATGCTTTTGTTAACTACTCAAATAGAACTGAGGAAGATCTCAAACAAGGTCTTTCCATAGTTGGTTTTTTGGTTGTCACTAAAGTCTTTGAGTCATTATCTCAAAGACATTGGTTTTTTAGCTCAAAGAGATCAGGTATGAAAATGAGATCAGCTCTGATGCTGGCAGTTTATCATAAGCAGCTAAAGCTTTCAAGCTCGGCAAGAACAAGACACTCGGCCGGAGAAATTGTGAATTACATTGCAGTTGATGCTTATAGAATGGGAGAATTTCCATGGTGGTTTCATATAGCATGGACTTCTGTATTGCAACTTGTTCTTTCCATTGGTGTCCTTTTTATTGTTGTTGGTATTGGTGCTCTTCCTGGTTTAGTCCCTCTTCTTATATGTGGATTTCTCAATGTACCATTAGGAAGGATCCTACAAAATTGTAGGTCACAGTTTATGATTGCACAGGATGAACGTCTTCGATCAACTTCGGAGATTCTAAATAGTATGAAGATCATCAAGTTACAATCATGGGAAGAAAAATTCAAGAGCTTAGTCGAGTCGCTACGTGATAAAGAGTTCATATGGTTGTCCAAGACACAAATCCTGAAATCCTATAGTTCATTTCTTTTTTGGATGTCTCCTACAGTTATATCTGCTGTTGTTTTCCTTGGATGTGCTGTTACCAAGAGTGCACCATTGAATGCTGAAACCATTTTCACAGTTCTTGCAACATTGGGGAACATGGGAGAGCCTATTATAATGTTCCCTGAGGCTCTATCCACTATGATTCAAGTTAAGGTTTCGTTTGATCGTCTTAATAGCTTTTTGATTGCTGAAGAACTAAACAATGATGATAGTAAGAGAAACTCAACGCAATGTTTGGTTAATACCGTGGAGATTCAAGATGGTAACTTCATTTGGGATCATGAATCTCTATCTCCAACTTTAACAAATGTGAATTTAGATATCAAATGGAGACAAAAAATTGCAGTTTGCGGAGCAGTGGGATCTGGAAAATCATCTCTTTTGTATGCAATACTTGGAGAGATTTCCAAGATTCAAGGAACTGTAAGTTACTAATAGTACAAATTTAGATTTTTATCATGCAAACTTCATATGAGTAAACATGGTATTAAAATATGTTTGAATTGACTAATTTGTGCTTATTTAATAGCATAACTGCATAAATATTTGTGACACTGTTTAGGAGAGCTTATGAAAATAACTCATAACATGTCCATAAGTTGTTTTCAGCTTATTTCTATAATCTCTTTAGGATAGCTTATGAAAACAGTTTGACTCTATTTTATCTTTTGTTAATAGAAGTAGCTTATACATATGAACTTGTATGATGAATGTTGATGCTATCAATAATCGCTTAATTAAATTGTTTATCCAAACAGGGATTTAGTATATGAAACTTTTTCATCCCATCATATTTGGCTATAATGGAAAACAGATTAATGTAGGTGGCACACTAGCCTATGTCTCTCAAACATCTTGGATACAAAGTGGAACAGTTCAAGATAATATACTATTTGGCAAGGCAATGGACAAAACAAGATATGAGAAAGCAATTAAAGCTTGTGCTTTAGATAAGGATATCAATGATTTTAGCCATGGCGATCTGACAGAAATAGGTGAGAGAGGGATTAACATGAGTGGAGGACAAAAGCAAAGAATTCAGCTTGCTAGAGCAGTCTACAATGATGCTGATATCTATCTCCTTGATGATCCTTTCAGTGCAGTTGATGCTCATACAGCTGCAATACTATTCAATGTAAGTAAATATTACTAATATTGTCCTCATTTCGGTGTATCAAACTAACTGCATCTACAATGTTACAGGACTGTGTCATGACTGCTTTAAGAGACAAAACAGTCATTCTAGTTACTCATCAAGTGGAGTTTCTCTCGGAAGTCGATACTATCTTGGTAAAGTATTTCATTTGGATGTCTATTACATTACATCTGAACATAACTAATATGATGAACTCAAATTCTAGGTAATGGAGGATGGAAAAGTTATTCAAACAGGTAGTTATGAGAATCTCCTAAAAGCTGGGACAGCCTTTGAACTACTTGTGAGTGCTCATAAAGACACAATTAATGAGCTTAATCAAGATAGTGAAAATAATGGAGGTTCTGAAAATGAGGTCGTGTCTAACCCTCAAGACTCACATGGTTTTCATCTCACTAAAAATCAAAGTGAAGGAGAGATTTCTAGCATCAAGGGTTCAATTGGTGCACAGCTTACACAGGAGGAAGAAAAAGCGATTGGTAATGTTGGATGGAAGCCATTCTGGGATTATGTTAATTATTCCAAAGGGACATCCATGATGTGTTTCATCATGTTAGCACAATCTGCTTTTTATACTTTTCAATTTGCATCAACCTTTTGGCTTGCTATAGCCATTGAAATTCCAAAAGTAACTAATGCCAACTTGATTGGAGTTTACTCATTAATTTCTTTTGTTAGCGTCGTGTTTGTACATATAAGGACTTACTTGACTGCACTTCTTGGATTAAAAGCTTCTGCTGCTTTCTTCTCAAGCTTCACTACAGCTATCTTCAATGCTCCAATGCTTTTCTTTGATTCAACTCCTGTGGGAAGAATTTTAACTAGAGTAAGATTATTTTTCATTCCCATTATTTTCGTTAATCTATGTATTTTCCTTTTTGTTCATTCATTACTCTCTAATCAACCTCTATATTTAGGCCAATATTTTCTTCTCTCTTGTGCAGGCTTCATCAGATTTGAGTATTTTGGACTTTGATATACCTTTTTCCATCACCTTTGTAGCATCTGTAGTAATTGAAATTTTGGTGATAATTTGTATAATGGTTTCAGTCACATGGCAAGTTCTTATTGTTGCTGTTCCTGCAATGGTTGCATCAATATATATTCAGGTTCGTTATCCACTTTACGTTTTTTCTTGATTTCATAATCTCATTCTCTTTCCATTGTTGAATCATTGAGCTTTAAGGTATTATATCGTCTTTAATTGTTTTTCTCTTTTCCTAAAAGCAATATTATCAAGCTTCTTCAAGGGAACTAATACGGATCAACGGAACCACCAAAGCTCCCGTCATGAATTTTGCAGCCGAGACATCGCTTGGAGTAGTTACTGTAAGAGCATTTGGCATGGTAGACAGATTTTTCAAAATCTACTTAAAACTTGTGGACACAGATGCTTCATTGTTCTTTCATTCTAATGTGGCAATGGAATGGGTAGTTATAAGGGTTGAAGCACTTCAAAATTTGACTGTCATCACTGCAGCTTTGCTGATTATTCTACTTCCTCAGGGATATGTATCCCCAGGTAATATAATATAGGTGTAAATATATTTTTGGTCCATGAAAATGTACAATTTTTCTGCTTTTAATTGTTGTAATTTCTATTTTTGATTTTAGTCCTTATACCACTTTTTGTTTTTGGTCCTTGATATTTTGTTTTGGTACCTACAAATTTTTTGTTCAAATTAAAATTAGATCGTGTAATAAGTGTGTAAAATTCATTTTAATCCTTATTTAGTTCATATTGGAGGGACTAAAATCAAATGTTCTGCATACTAACGAGACTAATTCCAGCATAAACAAATATTTCAGGGGATAGAGTAAAACAACAAGGACCAAAAGTAAAATAAAAATGATAAAGATGCAAGGACTAAAAGCAAAACAAAAAATTCAGGGACTAAAAGTTAAAAATGGTATATTTGCATGGATAAAAACATATCTAAACCTATGATATAATACGTCAATTACCATGATAAGGTTATGTTTAAACTAATAACTCTTGGCAACTCTCCTGTTCTGTGTTGCAGGCCTTGTTGGACTGTCTCTTTCTTATGCATTTACCTTGACAGGAGCCCAAATATTTTGGACTAGATGGTTTTCAAACTTATCAAACCATATTATCTCTGTTGAGAGAATCAAACAATTCATTAACATACCAGCTGAGCCTCCTGCCATAGTGGATCATAACCGACCTCCATCTTCATGGCCTTCCAAGGGCAAGATTGATCTTCAAGGCTTAGAGGTAATGTTCCATCCTTGTCTTCTTTTCCACCTCTATTTTTGATGTTGTCGCCTATTTTATTCATGACAACTGGACAGAAAATTTTCCTATAATTTCTGTTTTTTGTACTCTGATTTCAGATTAGATATCGTCCTAATTCTCCGTTAGTCCTTAAGGGAATCACTTGTACATTTAAAGGAGGAAGTAGGGTGGGAGTTGTTGGAAGGACTGGAAGTGGAAAAAGTACACTGATTAGCGCTTTGTTTCGCTTAGTTGAGCCTTCAAGAGGTGATATTCTTATTGATGGGATAAACATTTGCTCAATGGGGTTGAAGGATTTGAGAATGAGGCTAAGCATAATTCCTCAAGAACCAACTCTTTTCAAGGGCAGCATTAGAACAAACCTGGACCCTCTAGGCCTGTACTCAGATGATGAAATATGGAAGGTGAATGAGCTAACTTTACAAATGGTAGAAAAATATGTATGCATTGAATCAGATTGATTATATTTGATTTGTATGTTTAGGCTGTAGAGAAATGTCAGCTTAAGGAAACAATCAGCAAGCTACCAAGTCTCTTGGACTCTTCTGGTCAGTCTTTGGCAACAATCTAGCTTACTCTTTCAACATTAAAATCTAATTCTGATAAGTTATGCAGTGAGTGATGAAGGTGGAAATTGGAGCTTGGGACAACGCCAATTATTTTGCCTAGGAAGAGTTCTACTCAAGAGGAACAGAATTCTTGTTTTGGATGAAGCTACTGCATCCATTGATTCTGCCACAGATTCCATTCTACAAAGAATAATTAGACAAGAATTTGAAGAATGCACAGTTATAACTGTTGCTCACAGAGTTCCAACTGTAATAGACAGTGACATGGTCATGGTCCTATCTTATGGTATGTTAATTCCTTATTCTTCTCCGTGCTTTTATTTCCTAGTACTATCTATCCATTCCCTCGTAATTTTTGGCTGGTTATTAAAGGGAAACTGGTGGAATATGATGAACCTTCAAAGCTAATGGACGCCGACTCTTCATTCTCTAAGCTGGTAGCTGAATATTGGTCCAGTTGCAGGAAAAGTTCCTTCACAAACATTAGCAGACAGCAACAATGAATAAGGACTTAGTGGAAAATAAAGATTATAAATAAATTGAAGTAAATTGGTCGGCATGACAGTAGTTATGAGCCTAGAATAATAAAGGCAAATATATGATTCCTTGAATTTTACTTTATTTTTTGTCTATAGACGAAGTGGCAAAGATCACTGAAACTCAAAAAATTCCCGGGTTTGAACCTGGTGAAGACATTCAGCTCAACAACCTCGGCATTGTGAGTTGAGTTAGGTCTTACAGACGTAAATTTTTATATATGTACATATTTCAATTGACTTGCTCTCTCTAATCTGTACACAATAAATCTATTAAACCTGCAAATTAAATCGGTAGTAATTTCTTGCATAAGATAATTGTCCACAACCTAATCTTTTGTTAATAGACTTTCAGTTTTTAGGTTATAACAATATTCAAATAGTCACGAACAATATTATTGTTGAGTATGCCTCATAGTTACCGATAAGTGGACAAAAGTTAATCGATGGAAGCCAGAGTAATGACTTTAATGACGGTGATGTTGTAATGTTGTAATCTAGACGTAGTATTTGAATACAAATTGTACACCATATACCCTAAGCTTGATTTTTCTACACAGTACTTAGCTGTTAAAATAAATAATCTAGATAGACGTTACATTTTCCATCATGGACAAGAAAGAAAACCACCTAGATAGTAAACTAAGAGTTTATGGTCTAAGTGAGAGCTTTAGGCAAGGATTCAAGCACAGGTATAGATAGAGTTTGAAACTTGCAATCAGATGAAATATATTGAACATGTTCCTCCATCATAATTTTTGTTAATCAACTTCATCAAAATTTGTTCAAGCTCTTCTCCATCACACCAGCCATGAATTTCAGCCTTAATAAGTGAAGGCTCTTTGCATATCAAGTCCCATACCGGAAAGTTCCTCCTTGGCATAACAAAGTCTCTTTGTTTAAGTCTCAAACTAGGGCAATAGTCTCCAATACCATCACCAAGGTAGATAAATCTCTTGTTATCCACTTCAGAAATTGAATTTTGAATTCTATTTATGATTAAACCCTGAAATAATGATTAAAAGAAGTTAAGTATATATTCTATATCATGAATTTTAAAATAAAGACAAATAAAGATTTACTTCTTTTATGGTTCGAAATAACCTAGCATCGAAACTCACATACTAAATGTTGAGAAGTGAGAAATTGCAAGTTCAAACTTGCGCCCTAACATATTAAATGTCTCTGCAACTACCATCTGAGTTGTACTTACAAAACAGATATATGAGTTAAGATTACTTTTTTATTGATTTAAATTTAAACTAATGGTGATCTTACATCAACATTATTTTTTTTTATTTGCATAAAATCGAGTGGCCTAGAATAAAAGAAAAAAAAATTAAATAAATAAATAAAAGACAAAAAAAAAACATGAAAAGAGAGCATATTTGGAGGGAAAGGAGAGCAACCATGTGAAGCCTTGTTGAAGTTATGGTAAGATGATGATAGTCTACCTTGTTCATTAACGTAACATGAATTAGTGTTAATCTCATAGAAGCATTCACTTATTCTCAAATGCTTCAAAATAGTTTCAATGTAAAACATATTGGCATCGCTCACAATCCTCAAATCACACCCTAAAGCTGGTGTGAAAGTCCAAATATTGATTAAATCTTATTTCTTTATTTTTAAATTTCAACTGGTGTCAAGATGAGACTAATGTATATGCCCTTATTTTCTATTACGTTTAATTATATGCTTATTTAATTGTATTTGGTTATACGTTTTTTTTGCAAAATATCACAATCAAATAAAAAGTTTACTTGTATTATTTCCATTGTAGTGAAATTGTTCTTACTATAATATGATTCAACATACTTTTTTAATTACACATTTAAATAATATTATACAGAAGATAATGTTGCAATTTGAATAGTTTAAATAAAATGTATGATTGAAAGATAAAAAAATCAACTCAAAATTATGTATATTTTTTTTTTGTTACACTCAAAATTATGTATATGCATGTATGTATAAATATTATTAAAGTATCACATAAAGAATAAAAAAAATGTAAGGTTATATCTTCATTGTATAATTTATCAAGTCTTTACTCACCAAGATATATCGTAAAAGACAAACTCAAAATTGAGTGAATTTTTTTTCCAAAATTTAATTAAAAATTATTAAAGTATATTTTCAGATTTAGGAATTGAGGCAATCAAAATCCTAAATCAATACTAGAATCTAGTGTGATAAAAATTGCATTTAAATTGAAATAAATAAAATTAAGAATTAACATTACTACACCAAGATAAATCCACGTAGGAACAAGGTAAAACGCACATTCAATACGACACCGTATGTCCCGTGTCCTCCACAATAACACTTTCTAGTTCTCTCTTTCTCACCTCCAACAACAGAATCATCATTTCAAAGCTCGTTGAGTTGAATCGGAAATGGCGCAAGCGATTCGAAACGCGAAAGTACCACCAAACTCAGTGAATCTCTCTGAAGCGCGTCAACGAGTTTTCGAATTCTTCAGAAGCGCTTGTAGATCTTTACCTACCGTCATGGAAGTTTACAATCTTTACGACGTCGCCACCGTTTCTCAGCTTCGTTCTACAATCGCCGCTGAGATCCGCAAAAATGACCATATCACCAATCCCAAGGTAACTTATTCTTCATCATTCATACTACAATAATATTCGAAATTCCATTTTCAATTTTTTTGGGAGAATTTATATTTAATTTCATGAATGTAGTGTTTCAAGCTTGAATTGTTAGATTGATTCAGAAAATGAATGGATATAGGAATGTACATGTTTTGATTTGAATTTGAATTGGAATTGGAGTTGATTGAAACCCTAGGGAATATGACTTGCTCACTCTATGAAGATTTCTTTTACATTTCACTAGCGTGCAGATGAGCACTTGTGTGTTCTCTTTTCTATTGCGCTTAATTGTGTATTATTTTTAGGGATTATATTTTACTGTTAATTAGTTATTTTTTGGATGTAAATGGAAGTAGATTGGTAAATTATTTGTAGTAAAAGACGGATTTTTAATAGAAAAAATGATGTATCAATTTTTTGCATTTGCTTTATATATAGGTATAGGTAAAGATTGCTATTCTATTAAGCAGGAGTTAAACATGTTTCTTTATACGAAGCACCAACACGTTGACACCAATAAAATTTTGAGGAAATGACATAATTCGGTGTAATCACATGTGTCGGTGTCGGACATTGACTAGGGATAAGTGTCGAACACTGGGACACACCTTTGATTAGAAGTGTCGGTGCTATAATGTTTATTTTCACCAAAGTTATATTTCTTTGGATTCAGATTTTAAGTGGAATGAATGTTTAATATAGATTGTTGGGGGTTAGGCTTGAGATTCAATTTGTGGAGTGTGGTGATAATTAAATTGGATGTCTCTGTTACTTTTGAAGTGGATATGGAAGTTGGAAACCAACTTGATTGGTTAAAATCAAGAGGAATTGTAAAAGAGGTTGGTCTGTTGAGTTCATAGAATGGGTGTTCTGGTTAGGTTTTAGTTGCTTATTGTTTAATGGGGTACACTGAACATGCTTTGCTTTGGGTGTTAAAAACATGCTGAACTGATTGCGAATTTTTGTGTTGGTTATTTAGTGTATGTTTGGATGAGTGTTTGCCAAACGTGATTACAGATAAACTTGATTTTGTAAACTTGAATTAGAGTGATTTCGTCTATGGGTGGATGTTATTCTAAAATCAGATTTGGTGTAAAACGTGTACTTTTTTGAACGTAACTCAAAACCTACTCTTCTTTTTTTATCACTTCTAGTAAAATAGGGGTTTGGAGGCAAGGTATTTTAGTATTGGAATTATTAAGTCTCTCTCTTCGACTAATGAAAGTTATCCTGGTCTCTCATGTATTATGCTTTTTCCCTTTTAACTCTCTTTGCAAATACCTTAAAGAGTGACACAATAGTTACCAGAATTATTGACAATTGTTAAGCTGTATACCATCCTAATAGCTCAACATATATGTTAATAGAGCTCTTGTGACGACAACAAGCCATTTTTCAGAAGAACAATAATATGAAAAACAATTTTCTCTCAATTTGATCTGATTCTATTATGGTATGAGAATTAGGGATTCGATCCTAGGATATGGTCATTCTTCTTCCCTTCTCCTCAACCGTCTTAACTGTCTCAACTGATGGATCCTCAATCGGATAACGATGTTCTTCCTCCACAGGAGAATGTTCTGCAACCGCAAGCTCCGTTTTCTCTGAGCATAACATTCTCGCACAAGACCGCTGAAAATTTAGATGCTCAAAAATATCTTCTGTGGCACCAACAAGTTGAACCTGTTATTCACAATCATGTCTTCATCACTCCCTTCGGAATCCAAAGATTCCTATGAAATTTCCAATTGTCTAAAATGGAGTCTGTGGTGGTGGAACTTCAACGAAAGGTGGAAGCACAAAGTTCTCTGGTTGAGGGTCTATGAGTTGCAGAAGTAGAAGAGTAGTACCCTAGAAATATTAACCATGTGGTTCTTCGACAACTTAATAGGATCATACCAAATTGAGAGAAAACTCTTTCTCATATCATATAATCTGAAACATGAATTCTTGATACAAGAGCTTTATTAACCTATATATAGAGCTATCGGGACAGCGTAAAGTTGTCAATAATTCTAGCTACAGCTGTCACTATGTAAGGTAGTTACACTTACAAAGACAGTTACATGAAAAATATCTGATACAAGAGGGACTAGGATAACTAACAGTAGTCCAAGAGAAAGACTCTAATATTCGCTCATTGAATTTGTTTCTGGACAGTTTGATTGTACTATACTAGTATACTTCTTTCAGACACAATGTTAGCTAGTATTTACAAACCTCTGGCTCTAATATTTTGTTTACTGGCAATGATTATTCTTAATAGACATAGTGATGTATTAAACATTGGGAAAATGCAGACAGTTATCTAGTGGATAGTGAAGATTATATATGATTTGAGTAGAAGTTGTTTTTCACTAATAGTTGCAAAAATGTCCTATTCTTTTCACTTCATTTACTATTTTCAAGTATTTATACAAAAAATGGTAATATTATGAAGTTATCTTCACTAATTCTTATAAAAATCCTCAAAAGCAGGCAGTAAAATGAAACCAACATGACACATTTATAATTATTTTCGAAAACAAACGAGTTTTCCAAATTAAACAGGCCATAAGCTTATTGAAATCTGCTTTCTAGTAATTTGACTATTTTCTGTATAGTGTATTCCAATTCACAATTTGGTATGTTGGATTTCTCAGTCTTTGGATAATTTAGTGGCATAATTTCCAAATCGATAAAGGTTATAAACTGTATGGTATGATAGGACTTGCAACATTTCAATGTGATGTCTTTTGTTAAACTGTGGAGATTATGGTTTTAAATTTGGTCATTTCATGATGAGAAGATATGGAAAAAGTAACCTGTGTAAGTGTTTGCTAATCTTTAATTTCAATACGGGTTCAAGTTTCATGCATTGATGGGCAGAACATTGGGTGGGTGTTTGTGATTGGCATTTGGCAACCTGTGGATAAGTTGTTTCAATCATGCTAGGTGTATGCAAAACCTTTGTCATTGTGCATCACGATGAAGTGTTGGAATATCATCATTTAACTTTGCTTCTTCTTTTGTGCTATGTTTGTGTTGCTTGTACAATTTGAAATTATTGTATTTTGTAAGTAATCCAATTTTTCGTAAGTTAATGTCTAGTGTTGTTGTCCAAGGGTTTACTTGAATTGTTGTTTGATTCTTTCCTTAAATACCTGATGGTATTTCCATGCAAAAGAATCCATACATCTACTTGCACGTGTAGTATTTATTCAGATATAAATAAGCATGTCAAGGATTTGATGCATCGAGACTAGTAAACTGATGTATTAATATGATTTTCTATGGTAAAGTAAGAAAATTTTGGCCATGAAAGGTTTTACCAGTCACTAATATTTTTGGACGTTCAGGTCATTGATATGCTGCTTTTCAAGGGGTTAGAAGAGCTAAAGAATGTTGTGAACCATTCAAAGCAGAGGCACCATATCGTTGGTCAGTACGTAGTCGGCCGTCGTGGACTAGAGCAGCAAGAGTTGGCCTCGAAAGAGCAGGGCATCTCTAATTTTCTGAAGAATTTCTACAACACCAATTACTCTTGAAGTTTGATCATGAGCTGTGTTCTCGGTTTCCTCAAATAAAGAATTATCCTAATTGTTATGTATGTCAATACAGGATGAAGTTAATATTGTTGGTTTCAGATCAAACTGTTACTTTTATTATTCCTGGCTTAATTTGAGAAAGTGATGTTTTGCTTATTCTTGTGGACAATTGCATACTGCTGAAAAAGAATTTCGCATTTTGAATGAAGCCATAAAGTCTTTTCAGTATGCAGGTATTGATTCATTTTAGATCTTTAATTTGCATTTCCCTGTAAGTTTTGCCTTAGTTTAGTTAGATCGATGACTGATGTGACCTTGGATTTTAGCGGTGGATTCTCTTTGTATTACAAACAATTTTCACTTTCCTCAACCGCCTGCCACCCACAATGGCAAAGCCCCTTAGAGTCTCTCATCGTTATGTTTCCACTTGTCTAGACCCTGCTGAAATTATGAGAGCTCTTCCATACCGTCAATCATGTGTCTTGTCAAAACCAACCTTGTAGCCACCTCTCACGGCTACAGAATATGCCATGTTAAGCCTCTCACCACGAAGTATAGCAGCAGCCATCCTCCTTCCAACGAAAAGTAGTGTTCTACTCTTGAAGGACATTGAATGACTAAAAGATAATACTCCTGTATAAAATGCAAAAGTAGACTTTCTCATGTGTATGGCTTGGTATCCCACCGTTGCCTTATTTGTGCGATATTCTTTATTGAAAAAAAGGTATGTACGCTGTGAAAAAACTCTTAAAATTATAAGAAATTTTTCAATATACCTATTTATAAAGAAAGGGTCATGATCCCCGTTGCATATTATATGCAGTGGTCGGGGTTCGAACTCCGGACACCCCACAAAAAAAAAAAGGGGGTCATGGTATGGTAACTTTTAAAATCGATCACATATAATCATTAACCTGCAAATTACATTTTGAGAAATGATATTTGTACAACCACTTTGTGACAACTTGTAGACAACTTTCTCTCTCATACTCATTATATTTTTACTCCCTCTCTTCCTTTTTCTCACTCCATTGTTTTTAACCGATGAAAAAAAGAGAAAAGGAAGGTTGTCAAATAGGTTGTACCAAATGGTTGTTCAAATATCATTACTCTTACATTTTTTTAATTTTAGTTTTACTCAAATTTCAAAACTACAGTATACACCTATTCATTTACTACCTCCGTTCCTTTTTAATTGTCACTTTTTCACATCTTACACAAACCAAGACAATCAATAAATGTTATTACTTTTGATACAATTGTTTTTGCTTTTACTATAATGACTTTATTAATTTAATATTTCATTTCATATGTTTCTCTCTCCGCAATAAATATATAAGGATAATATTGGCAAAACGATATTTAATGTTGTATTGAACTTTGAAAGTGACAATTAAATAGAAACAAAAAATTTCTCTAAAAGTGACAGTAAAAAAGGAACAGATGGAGTAATAAATGATGTAAAATATAAATTTTTGCTTATAATATTAACCGGATGATGCAGTAGTATATCGACCAATCTAAAATTTATTGGAAACAGAGCAACTTTATATTCTTGGCACGGGTGTTGCACTTTTCAAAATGTACGCATGATAATAATTATCATCATTTTCCAATGTTAATTAGAAACTAGTACTGTTAAGTGTTAACTTTTCACTCTCAAAAGGTTTGGATTTTTCACTTTATAAAAGGTTACGTCACCGGTATAAAACTACAATCTCACTGAGCTTGCACTATGGCGGTGTCTTCTGTTCAGCCAAATTGGCTTGAACTTCCAAGAGATGTGACTGCAAACATTCTCCAGAGGCTTGGTGCCATTGAAATATTGGCTAGTGCATGTCAAGTGTGCCCCCTTTGGTGGAATATTTGCAAGGATCCTCACATGTGGCACACCGTTCACATTACCAACTTTCGTTATTCGCCTTGTTCACGCTACAATTATGGGGACAATTTGACTAAGATTTGTCGCAATGCAGTTGCGCGAAGTTGTGGTCAGCTAGAAGACATTGCTATCGACTATATTGGAACTGATGATCTCCTTGGATACATAGCTGATTGGTAAATAAATTCATAATCTTTTTTCATGCTTTCATGTGTTACATTTTTAAAATATCTTATTTCTTTTGTAAAAATCAATTGATATTTTTATTCAAATTATACAGTGCTGGTCACCTACGACGCATGCAACTTTCGTGTTGTCGAGGACTCTCACATGAAGGATTTAATGAAACTTTAAGGAAACTTCCACTATTAGAGGAACTTGAGATTTCACAAAACAAACAATTATCTAATGATTCACTTGAAATTGTTGGCCAATGTTGTCCTCTTTTGAAATCACTGAAATATAGCAGGCATCCTCTAGACGACATTGAAATGAATGATGTGGCTTTTGCTATTGCGAAAACAATGCCTGGATTACATCATCTTAAAATTTCTGGAGACGAGCTTTCTAATGATGGTGTTCTTGCTGTTCTTGATGGGTGTCCTCTTCTAGAAACACTTGACCTGAAAGATTGTAAGTATGTGTCTATGAGACTAAGTGTGTGGAGACGTAGCCGTGAACAAATTAAAGATTTTGGACTTCCATCACAAGATTACTATTCTTCCGTCCGAATATGATTCTGATTTGGAATGTCGAAGTGAAAATTTGAATTGATCTTGTTATGAGGACTGTTTGTTTTGATCTTTAGTGACGATTATTTTGAAACAAGCCGTTGATTATCGGTTTCTTGGCACGGGTCCATCTCTAAGTATTCTAGTTAAAATTGGCTCATGATCCTTCAAAAGATCAAAATGTTTTAATGGAGTTTTGTTGATTTTGTTTCATTCCCTAGCTAAATGTTTACTTTTTTAGTAGTGAGACTTAGAATCTTGTACTCATGTGTGGTTTGCATGCTTCATTACTCAAATATTGGAACTGGATTATCTATCCTCTTATTGTTTTTTGACATTCTTTGGTACTTGATCTAGTTTAATTGGCTGATAAGTATTTACAAGTCTTATAATACCTAACAATACCTAACATTCCCTCCCTAAATGATAGCACACATCTATGTGCTTACTTACTTCTTCCATGGAAAACTGAATTATTAGAGATCTTTATAGTTGGAGTGTTGTCACAAAAGATGGTGATGCAGCCATCTTGCATGTGACCAAGTTCTTCAAGTTCTTATTCATCCAGATGGCCTAACTAGCAGTGCTACAAACTCTGCTTCTATTGTTGAAAGAGACACAATTGGTTGTTTTGAGTAAATCAACATTTTAATCTTTGAAAATGTTAAGTTTGGCAATTCAGCTTTTAAATAGCAACTTATTCTAATAAGTTTAAGAAAATCAACCGAAGTAGTCTTAGTTAAATTTAACAATATAATTTTGAAAAGTTGTATGTTTTGTCTTCATATTTGAAAGAGACTATTTAAGTCAACATGTTATTGAGTTTGATAGATATTTTCTAAAGAACAAGCTTTGAGAAGAGACTAAATCGCCCAACATCTATTTTAAGATACTAGTAAATTAATTTCACAAATTCAAAGAATTAATTAACCATCTCTTACAATATTGAAAACAGAGGTAGTCATGCAGCTTGTAATTATTCCTAGTCACGATTCACAAACCAAAAAGATAACTTCTTTTCACAAAAAGCACAAAATCGGTGTCACTTTCGAATGTGTAAGTTTGAACTTATATTGAGAGGCCGGAAAGTTTTTCCACTAAATATCACCCAAACTACCTTTGTTCGAAAAATCAAAGCCATTCCATGACAATTACAATGGACAATATTATTAGTAACAAAGATAACATAAATGCTTGTTGTTTCCAATTCCATTCCTAGACTATGTGAACTCCAGGAAACACTAGTATCAGCCTTACAAGTACAACACCAAGAACACTTGCTAAGAACAAAACTTATCATGACCAAAGTATTGATGGTGATTGATATGTGATAATTAATTAATTTGACAGACTATTCACTACAATCATTAATCTCTTGGACGGGCCAACCAGAGAGAGCTGAGAGCGCGCAGCCTCGAAAAGTAATCATGGATGGCAAGGAGTGCACGAGCCGATTGTCGTGTTGTCAATATCCGGTGCATTTGTTGTAGAGTCTGCTGGCGCAGATTGTCAGCCTTGTAACAAAAACACAGAAACCGAGTATATAGTAAGATATTTTATAATAGGGTAAATAATATGACATGAAATAATGAAAACACAAGGTTTTCTTTTACAGTGAAACCACAAGTTATTCTAATAGTGTCGGTGTACATAGAACAAGAGTAAATAAACATGAGAAAACCAGGGTTGAATTAAAAGACTCGTCAATTATTCACCAAAAACCATGCCAATGTACCAAATTAATTGAACACAAATTTGAGAAAGAAAAATTTACCTGTCGAATGAAGCCCTCGAGTGTTCCAAGTTTACCCATGGCCATAGCCATTTGACCCATGTAATTGGCCACATTCCCTGAGGAACCAGATGAGGAAGGTGCACCAGTGGACAATGTCTCTGCAAGGGACTGTTGTAATGCTTCCATGCCCTGAGACAATGCATCTTCTGCTTGTTGGGAGGATTGTTGCAAGTTGGTAATACCCATCAACTGCTGCTCAGTGAGAGGTTCCAGTTGATTTACCAGAAGCTGTAACCAAATTTGTCACACTAAGTCAAGAGGTAGAGAAAAGAAACTCTAAAATGAATCTAGCCTTCAAAAAATTAAAACTCGGTTGTCATAATTATGAGACATGTATTTAACAAGTTCAAGAAAAACAAACATATGAATTAAGTATACGAAATTAAGGCTCGACAGCAGGCTTAGGGCTTTTAAAAAATAACCTTTATTATTATTTTATTTTTTACACTAAACTCCCTCCATGCCACGCCAAAGAAAGTTCTTGTTCTTAAAGTAATGTATTGATATATATTCAAAATAAGTCAAAGATTTGGGGTTCAATTTATTTCAAGGAACAGGAAAATAAGCGGAGTATTAGCATAAAAAGGAATGTGATCCATATAGAAAAGGGTCAGCATAAGCTCACCTTGAGAAGTTCAGATGACCGAAAACCACCAAGCCATAAAAAACACCTTTCAGCAGGTGTTTTCCACATGCCAGACAACAAATGGAAAACATCAGCCTTAGCTGCAACGCCTTTCAGCCTAAAAATCTCATCATAATGTGCCACTATACCATCAACAATCATGCGAAGTTCGGTATCACTTGCGTGGGAATTTACAGCTGCTCTCAGCTCATTAATTTGTCGATTCTGCTCTTCCAGCCACCTTGCATATTCTGCATCGAATTGCATTGCTCCTGAAATACAATTAAATGATTGTTTGGATAACTCATAACTGAAATAATGATATAATAACTTGCTACAACAACATAACAGAAACAATTATACTATGGTGTTTTACGCTTAAGGTGGACGCACAACTTTTTCCTTTCATCTCTCAGCTGCGAAGAAAGTGCAAGAGAAATGCCCCACATTTTAATCATTTCCTGTTGCACCCTTTCATAAATGGGGTTTTATTTGCATTGTAGACAATTTAATTTCTTTACGAAGCATTGAAGACATTTTAATCAAGTTTCACAGTTTTTTAATATCTCTGAACTAAACTACAATTTTATTTTTCACGAAAACCATTTGATGTTTTCTTGTCACTATTTCTTCTCTCTTACTCCTATACCAAACAATAATTCAAATCTACTACACTTCTCATCTTTTTCTCTCTTATACTCTCTCACACCTACTTCTCTCTTCTTACTTTCTCTCTACAACCAGACAGACCATTAGACATATTTCTATGTTCAAACCAAGGAATAAGTAAACATAGTTTAGAAACAACATACCATTTCCACTCAGTGAATGTGTTTGTTCACCCGAGCTTGATATGAAGACTCCCTACATGAAGAAACAAGAAATTCTGGTTTAAAATAGAGTACGACTACTAAGGAAACGTATAGTACAAAAATCAAAAGGAGAAAGAGAAAAAGAGAGCAGACAACTGATGCAATCTAATCGCAAGGATTAACTGAATCTAACCTGTTGCCTGGCTCGCTGAAGCTCTTGCTCTAGTTGGGTCAGCTTCAAACGACTACTTTCCAATTGTTGGACATAGGCCTATGAAAATGAATATACTGTGTCAGGTCTTGCAATTCAATGGTCAATTGAGGAATGAAAAAACAATAATTTTTGACAATGATCATCGGAGCCAAAGAAGTATACACATGTGTTTGATTCAATTACGGCGAAAATTGATTTAAATAAATTGATTTTGGTTAAATAAATTGAATGTAAAGTGATCTATGATTGGATATATTCAAATAATGGTGAGTTGAATAATAAATTTGAAGATGAAAAATATGTTTGGAGGAAAAAGCTACAAATCTCAGCTTCAAGTCAGAACTCATTCTGGAGGCAAAAGCAATTATACTTTAGAACATTCAAACATGTCAAATTAATTTTACGTATAAAGAATCACATTTGTCCCTCGAAAATAATTCAAACATGCATTAAACATTACAGGTCATATGATTCTTCAACGGCAAACACGATAAAAGAAAGTAATTAATCAATTTTCAACTCGTTTGCAGTGAGACACTAAGTGACAACCTAAGAATCCCCCCTCACGTTAGAATTATGGGCTTTCCAATTAAACTGAAGGAAGAACAAAAAGTGTAACTTTCTATTAAACAAAGTTGGCTACAAAGTTATATGGAGGAAAACCCGACTAGTTTTTTCTACAAACTTTTTTCTAATCAAATCCTGTCTTTAAATTATTATGACATGATAACAGTATTTATATGGGGAAAAAAAAGAAAATATACAAACATACAAGAATAAATAATAAAAAAAAAATTCAAGTAAAGACAATCCCTACTTTCTTTCTCAACCGGCTTTTTCTTGCCGCCTCACGATTCTGAGCGAGCCTGCGGAGAGTCTACAATAATATTGAAGAAAAAAATGTCATTATATGATAGATACTAATTGGAATTTTAGATACTATCCATGCAGTAGTTCTGTTAATATTACTAACCTTCTGATCTGATTTATCCTTTGATCTGTCACTGGAGTCGGAACCCGCAACAGCAAGGGATTGATTTCTATCGAACTGCAAATGTAGCATGCATAAAATGTTACTCAACTATATCTGCAAGCAATGCTACTCATCTTATTAAGGCTCTATTTGGATAAACAGTTCAATTAACTGCTTGAATCATAAGCGCTTATCATATAAGTGCTTTATAAGCTATAGCCCTGTTTGGGTAAACAACTTACGTAACAGCTTATAGCATAAGCGCTTATTATATAAGTGCTTATGTATAAGCTATTTCTATAATAAAAGACAAAATAGAGTCAAACTGTTTTCATAAGCTGAAAACAGTTTTAGACATGTCATAAGTTGTTATCATAAGCTCCTCTCCTGAACTGTCTCACAAATACTTATGCCAGTAGATAAACTCAAATAAGTTGATTCAAACATGATCAAGAAAATCCCAGAAAAACTTCTACTCTTGCATCATATTTGAAAATCATTTAAATTTGAAAATCATATAGTTAGATCCTTATTGAGTTCAACTTGAACTGGTTTCCAGATGTGAAAATGCAGGATAGGGATTAGAAATGTTATCATTTGAACAAGGGAGAAAAAGTATAAAGGTTGAAGAAACTTCACCCGCTGATTCTTGTCATCGGTGTCACCATCTGTCGAAATATCAGTCCTAGGACTGGCATCGGCCATGGCAAACTCTTCCTGATTTTCTGTATGAACACTTAATATGGTACCGCTACCTGGATTTGATGATTGAAGCTTTGTTAATTGCAACCTATGTGGCTCTGTTTGGTTCGTCAATGGGCTTTTATCACGTGTTGTTGGCAACTAACGAGAAAGGGAAAAAAAAATGCAATTAGACGTTCTGTAATGCTAAAACTTCAACATTTATACCGAAGCAGGAAATTCGTTAGAACAGAAGAACAAGAAAAACTCACCTTATCAAGAGAACTGGTGTGAACAGGGCCAGGAGAAATTGTTTTGCCACTTACTTTAAGTGAGTTAAAAACCGAGTTTGAATCTATAATCAGAAAAATTCATTAGCAAAGGAAAGGATGGAAAAGAGTACATGTTTGTCAACAAGAATTGATAAAAGGATCGACAATGATATCTAGGTGCAAGTGTACATTCCAGTGATGTTGAATAGCGGGATATCAGCGCTATAGTGCTTTAGCATATTGAAATTTGAACAAATCTTTATTGTTACACAATACGCTATTAAGTACAAAGTGTTGTCAAATGGAAACTATAGTAGTGCTAAAGCACTGTCGCATAGCAAAATTTGTACATTTGTGAATGTGTGTTTGTGTGTTTGATTTTCTGTTTTCTTAACATTATCTTTGCCAAGTAATCAACAAGTAGTTGTGCACAAACAGATTGTAAACAATAACCATTGTATAGTTCCAGTTTTATGAAAAAAAATGATAATTAAACATTGTTTAGACGAGTAAAAAAAAGGGAAAAAGTTTTATGAGATTATTGGTGCACCAAGACACAAGATAAGACACCATACTGACTATATTGCTTTGTTGCATGTAAACTTTGCCAAGTCGGATTACAAGAAGACTTACTTCCACTCAGAGCAGCAGCATCCTCTAAGCGATATGGTTGACCAAATGCTCCAAAGTCAGAAACATGAAAATTATCAATTGTGTTCCCATCTGTATAGCTGAAATCCATATTTTGTCAGAATTAGGATACCAAATCATACATTTCATTTTAGAGAAAAAAATGGATAAAAACAGCAGTAATATACTTTGTAATCATATTAATTATTTAAAATCCCCAAAGAAAACACGTCAAGCACCCACTGAAGACGTACACCGTGAACCATGCCAAATTTCGATCAACAAATCTAATTCCTAGTGGTAACAAAACTTTTTACTGTCATACAACTAGCTGCATAAGCATTACACATTTCGGATGCTCTCCAAGACTAGAGCCCAATTATATCATATATTCTGATACATATACTACTCAAAATAAAACATTTTCCTTGTATGTTAAATAGCTTTACTAAAGGCACTTATTTCAACTATTTTAACCGCACGTTACATAATATACTATGAAAAACTTTCTCAAAACTACATATACAATCTCCACATGATAAGGTTTAACCTAGAATGAGAAATTCAAGTGTAAAGCCACGCTCTAACCACCCAAGGAAGATATTCACGGTGAGTCATAACATAGTATACAGTACTTTAGTCTATCAAGATGTAAAGCACTTAAAATAAAATTGTAAATGAAACAATAATTGTCATAGTCCAGTTGGCCCATATAAGGCAGAGCGGTTTTGCATAGACGGCTTAATGAAGCTCTTTTAGCATAAATGCTTACCATGTAAGTGCTTGTGTGTAAGTTATTTTACCTAAAGACATAAGAAAGTTAAATTGTTTTCATATAAGATATAAGTCGTTTTCATAAGCTATCCTAAAGATTTATGCAAAAAAAGCTGAAAACAGCTTACAGACACGTCATAAACTCTCTCAAACGGTCTCGCAAGTGCTTATGCCAGTAAATAAGTTCAAATAAGTCAATCCAAACAAGCCCTAAATCTAAATTTAGGGCAACTGTGCTACATATGTAAGTGCCCTAAATCTACATTTCAGCACCACTAGTTTATATAGTTTTATTCATGTAAACTACAACGAAAGTTCAAAATCCTTCACTGTCCATTCTTCATTCAAAGCAATTTAAACCAAAGCAACAATGAAAATCAAAATATCACATATCTTCATTCCAAATGTATCATAAAAGGACTAAGATTTACAACAAAAATTGAGCCAAAAAAAAACCTCACAATCTAAAAATTGAAATCCTAAACTAAGAAGAAATATACCATGCATCGTCAGAATTGAAGCTCGGCATCCCTCTTTCTGCTCCCTTCTCATCTTCAACACCAACTCTGATTCTACTTCCCATGCAACACTCCCACCATCACATCATCATATTCCACTGCTTCTCAACAAAATATAAAACTCCAAACACCCTAACCAAAAAAAACAAAAACAACAAATTCAACAGCAAAATTTCAGCTACAGGTAAACTAGAACAACCAAACCAACAACCTCATAAATCTCAACAAATCAAAACATAGTACAAACAAATCATAACCAAAACATAAATTTCAATTAACCTTAAAAACCATGAAGTGAATTCCAATCACAGAAAAACAAATAACCAAAACATAGTACAAAACAAATCATAGCCAAAACATAAATTTCAACCTGAAAAAAAAACTGAATTCCAATCACAAGAACACAGAGGCAGAAAAACAAATCAAAACCCTTTTGTTGTAACACATATATCTATCATAAAGGCACAAACTTTGGCAAAACCATGTGTACCCACAAACCAAACACACGCAAAACAAGAACACACTCAACCAAATAAGTGCTCAAAAGTCAAAGTAACACACTTTGACATGAAAAAGACCAATTTGACACCAACTCAGTTAGACCCAGATGCAAAAATAAATAAAAAATTCAAAAGACAACAAAAAAAACACCAAACCCAACATCATCAACAAGATCAAAAATTCAAAAATCACCTGTTATAATACTAAGTTGAACTAAAATTCACCATGAACATGATGGTTTTTATTTACTCATCATGCACCATAAAATAAAATAATAAATTATTATTGTAGTAAATTATTGTAGATAAAAAAGAACCAAACCCACCTTGAATTTTTTTTGATGACGATGAGTGATGATGTTAATGTATTAATGAATTTATGAATTAAGTAAAGGAATGAGGAAAAAGATAGACAGAGGAGAGAGAAAGGAGAGAGACTTGTATGGATGATTCCAATCTCTAGATGTCTTCTTGTGTTGAAATCCTCCACTTTCCAATGACTAATGATTTTTTTATTACTTTTATTTTTTTATTTCTTCACCATTTTTCATATTTTTCATTAAAAAATAATTTTTACTTCTATATCATCTCATGTTGACTAAGTAGACGTTGTTGAAGTTCTTGGATTTCGGTTAGCAATTCATGATATATTTGCTATGGCGTTGCATTTGACGGGATTGCGCGGAAAACCGCCAACGACAACTATGTTTTTTCAGTTGTTCTTTTTTCACGGCCATTACTCATTAAGAAATCGAAGGTGATTTTCTTAATGTGGTAGCGTTTTAAAGTCGTTTATTGAATATAATTCTTACTTTGATTGGTTGTTATTTTCTTCGTTTTTAGTTTCTCGTGGAAGAGCTAGTATCGTTGTTGCTTGTTTTCTAGCTAAGTAAGTTTGTTTAAGTTTCAGTTGATTTTGTTTGCATCGAGGAAATTCCTTTGACAAAACTTTGTGGCTCTATAATTATTTTCTCTCATTTATCATCTCAAATTAACTAGTAAGGTATTGTCGAAGCTCTTAGATTTTGGTTAGCAATTCAATCAGCTCATGATAGGGTTTTCACGATATTGTGGTGGATGGTGATTCTCTTAATATGGTAATGTTTTGACGTTGTCTGTTGAACGTTGTTGTTCATTCTTTAGCTAAGTTTGCTTTAAATTCAATTGATTTTGTTAATCGAGGATATTTCTCCTTGTATTGTTTCTGTTATCGCAATCGATTTGGTTTCCGTTTAAATGAAACCACGGCTGCCATAGATTAAGTTAAGATGTTAGCTTTCGGTAAGCAATTCAATTTGCTCGAGATATTGATTTTTCCGATACTGTGGTAGACGATGACTCTCTTAATATAGCAACACTTTGAAGTTGTTTATTGGCAATAATACTTATTTTGATTAGTTATTAATTTTCTTCACTTTTAATTTCTCGTGTTGAAAGAGTCGGTAACGTATAAGTTTTTCGTCATCCCTAATCTTACGTTGATTAGTTGGTTATTTAAGATTGTTTACACATATTAAAAAATTGTTATTTTTGGTAAAATTTATTACATATTTTTATAATATATTTATTTATGATTTTGTTTTATATACTTTTTTCTGCAATGAATAGTCAATGATATTTTTTATTTGTGAAAAAAAATCTAAGAGTATTTTTTACAAAATACTAGTACTTAATAAATGACAAATAAAAATAAAAAGGCTTTTTATAACGGACACCTAATCCAATGAGTACCGCTCACCTTGTAAAAATGATTATTTGTATTAAATTTTAATTATTTTGTCGGACGTAAAGTAATTGTTTTACCTCAAAATCAAACTCAATTTCTCTTAAATCAACTTTTAATCATTTTCTCAATCATAAAGTCATTGTTTCTTCTCAAAATCGAATTCAGGTTTCTAAACAATTTATCAATTAGTGGAGTTTATTAACCATTTAAGTTTTTTCTTAAGGATTTCACCATTTAAGTTTTTTTTATGGATTCACCATTTAAGTTAAAACATATAATTACTTTTAATCATATTTTACTGATGATATTAGCACGGATTTTTTACAACAGTTTTAATAAATAAGAGTAATAATAGAAAAGTAGTAGAAAAAAGTAATGGATATTTTTTTGACAAGAAAATAATGTAAAATCAAGAAATGTCACAAAATTGACATTTAATAAAAAATAGAAAAGTTCTTTCAAAAACAAAATAGAAAAGTATTATTTACATTTTTATTTTATAGTAATGTTTTTAGTGCTTTGACCTGTACCGCTTGTGGATTTATTTAATTACAACTTTTATAGTAAAGTTTTAGTGCTTTAACAAACTCCATATTAGTATTTTTTTTTTATATTAATGATTTCACTGTCACACTTTGTAAAATTGTGAAAAGGGAAAAATGAATAGAAAAGTATATAGAAAACTACTCTCTCCCCGATCCTATTTATAAGAGAAAGTTGGGTCAATAAAATGTGATGTATCTTGACTGAATTTTGAATCAGATGCATATGTTTTTGTTGACCAAATTTTCTCTTATAAATAAGATCGGAAGTAGTATTCTCTCTGTCCCGCAATAGATGACCAATTTGAAAATGTGTAATTTCGACCTAACTTACTTTGACTATATTTTTCTACTAATATACAAAAATAAATAATATCATATAAGATATTGTTGGATTTGTCTCGATGAATATTTTCAAAATATCAAATTTCTATAATTTTTTCAAATATATTATTCAAGATATTTAAGCTCAAAATTATGCATTGGAATGCGTAATAAAGTCAACTGTGTCAAGTATTATGGGTGTGTTTGTTTCAAGTTATATTTGTAGATTCCTGAGAATAAAATCATAAAAATGCATAAACCTATGTTTGTTACAAGTTTACTAAATTTTATTCTCAGGTATAAAATGTTCTTGGGAATAGAAAAAATTTCCCGAGGAAAAGGATGGGAATAAAGTTCTCATAGAGATAGGAATAAATTCATAAATAGTTACCTATTATAATCCCTATTTTTATGGTTCCTAGGAATATTATAAAGTTAACCAAACATATTTTTCCTAAATACCTTGGAATAAAATTCTCATCTTTATATTC
>Ga0228710_1002727_pt1 | contig 28001 bp, 11 predicted proteins | sample MedpolnodulmetaG_FD_177995 | JGI IMG/M metagenome (GOLD analysis project Ga0228710, IMG submission 177995) | Root nodule microbial communities from Medicago polymorpha collected in Santa Monica, California, United States - pink nodules | ecosystem: Host-associated > Plants > Roots > Nodule... | reverse complement strand
TCTCTCTCTCTCTCTCTCTCTCTCTCTCTCTCTCTCACATAAATTTCCCTAGGCAATGCTTATCCATAAGCTATTTTAAAAAGTTATTGAAAAAGATGAAAGCAACTACGATTTAGCACTAACACTTTAAATTGAATGTGTTTTTATGGTGTCCAACACGTGTCTAACAACATCCGTGTGACACCGACACATGTGATTACATTCAAATATTTCCATTTTTCAAATTATTATTGGCCGATGTAATTGATTTGTCAATGTCATGTTTGGTGTCTATGTTTGTGTCGGTGCTTCATACTTTTATGTGGATACATTCAATCAATTTCATTTCACAATCTAATTTGTCTTTCTATTCAGGCTTCATTAGCATCGACTGTGGTGGTCCAGAAAATTTTGAGTACACTGATGAGGACACTAAAATAAAATACGTCACAGATGGATCTTACATACAAACAGGAATTAACAGAAACATTTCTTCTGACTATGCATACCCAAAAAATCCTAATCTACCATATCCACTCTCAGATCTCAGAAGTTTTCCTCATGGAAATCGGAACTGTTACCGATTAATTGCCGGAACAAAAGGCAGTTTACATTTAATAAGAGCTTCTTTCTTGTATGGAAACTATGACGGCGAAAACAAACTGCCTGAATTTGATCTCTATGTTGGTGTAAATTTCTGGTCATCAGTGAAATTTAAGAATGCTTCAGAACAAGTTGCATTGGAAATAATCAGCATGGCAACATCAGAAGAAACAAATGTGTGCCTTGTGAATAAAGGAAAAGGAATTCCTTTTCTCTCGGCATTAGAACTTAGACCAATTGATAACTCTATTTATAAAACTGAGTTTGGTGATTCTGCTTCATTGTTACTTTTCAAAAGATGGGACATTGGTTCATTTAATGGAAGTGGTAGATATCAAGATGATGTTTATGATAGAATTTGGTTTCCTCTTAATTCCTCTTCATGGAAATCTATAAGCACTTCTTCAAAAATTGATGTTAGTGGAGATGGCTATAAACCACCATTTGAAGTTATTAGGAATGCTGCTACACCAACGAATGAGAATGATAGTTTGGAATTTTCTTGGATTTCAGATGATCCAAATTTGAAATTCAATGTCTACTTCTACTTTGCAGAAGTGGAGAAGCTTAACAAAAATCAGTTGAGAAAATTCAACGTATCTTGGAATGGTTCTCCTTTGATTAAATCAATAATACCAAGATACTTGCAAGCAACCACTGTGTTTAATTCAAAGTCGTTGGTCGCAAATGAACATCTAATTTCAATACAAAAAACTGAAGATTCAACTCTTCCACCTATACTTAATGCAGTGGAGATTTATGTAGTAAGACAACTTGATGCACTTCCAACATCTGAAGAAGATGGTATGACATGTTGTAACATCTAGAAAGATGTTTGGTACTATAGTCCAAGATAAGCTAAATAAATAGTTATAAAACTTTAAATTTGTTAATAACTTGATTCATTTTTAGATCTTTAATACACTAATTACGTAAATACAATCAAAGTAGGGCCTAACTGTCATTCATATGCAGGCACTCAAACGTGTTCTGCGATATCTCAAACATACATTAGCACATGGGTTACATCTGACTCGCACAAAAATATTAGTCTTACTACCTTTTGCGAGGCACACCGAGGAGGTGACACAAATGATAGAAAATTTATAGGAGTTTACATTGTTTATCTTAGTCCCAATTCAATATCATGGTCATGCGAGAAACAATCTACAGTTGCACGCTTTCAACTAAGGGTGAGTATCGTGCCATTCGCTCCATCAATACAAAAATTCTTTGGCTGAAACAACTCTTACTAGAACTTGGCATTCACACATCTCAACCGCCAATCATATATATTTTTTTATAATATTGGTGCAAATTATTTGTGAGCGAATCCTATTTTCCATATGCGTAAGAGCAACCTAGCTATCGACTACCATTTTGTCTATCATCTTGTTGCTAAAACCAAACTTCAAGTCTCCCATGTACCATTGAGTCGCCAGCTTGTGGATTTGCTTATTAAGCCACTCTCATGACCCCGTCGTCAATTCCTAACCAACAAGATTGGGTCGTCGACCCCTCCTCCATCTTGCAGGGGCGTAGGGGTGTTTGCGGTGCAGTTTAATTTTAGCTTGGGCAAAAAATTATTTAAAAATAGTAAAACAAGTTGTTGGTTATGATTGTTCACAAATCATTCATCATGTAGAAATACATGGATATCCCCTTAAAAAAAAAGTCATACATAAATGAATAACGGTAAGTCATAATAGTAAGACAATTCATCACGAAACTTTTACTTTCTACTCTTTGAAGGACAAGACTCAAAAGAAAATATAATTCTAATGGTTTAGACTCTATCCATTTGTGATTAAATAATAGCTCTAGGTACATTTTTTTTTTTTGTTAAATTCTAAACCCACTTGATTATAAACAAATGAATTCTACGTAATATAAGGACCCATTAATCCAATTGTTTTACGTAATACTTAATTAACATAATTATTACGTGACATGGTGTGCAATGCATGACATAGACTACAGCCACTCAGCTAGTATTTTATCATTTTATACTTTGTCTTCATAGACAAATAATTGAAGCCTTTTTCGTGTTTGGCTTCTTATACTTTGTCTTCATAGACTAATTGAAGCCTTTTTCGTGTTTGGCTTCTTATACTTTGTCTTCCCATTTAATTTAATGAAATCAAACCCTTGTTTCAAACTTTGAAATCATCACCTTTGTCCACCACATGTTTCTAATTTTTAATTTTCTAAGTTGGTGAGTACTAATGATATTAATTATTTGGTGACTTCCGTACAATAGTTTTCTTCACTAACTATTTTTTTTCCTTCTAATACGACTAGAAAAATTCACCTTAAATATGAATAAGTATGATGTTTGAGGTTTAAACTCTAATCCCTGCATCCTAAGCTCACGAGGACACTAACTATTTTTAATAATTAAAACAAAAAACATTTCATTAAAAGATATTATTCCATTGTTTTTATGTTTATTTTCTATATTTTTCCCTAAGTAATAACATTCACTATTACATTACCAAAAAAAATCTATTATTTTCTCCTAAAAAATCAAACTTTATTATTTTAAATGTTATTTTGACGAGACTATTAATGAGAGTTATTTAGTTATTACAATTTTTCAAATTGTTAAAATACAACAATATTAAATTTTTTAAGTGAAAATCTATCATCTATTACGATTGTACCCGACTCTAAAATATCTCTTCACACCAAAAAGATATCCATAGTTTTTATTACATAATAACTCATTTGACTATTCCTTGAGATGTTGCATGCACTTATAAATCCTTCAATTATTAAATGTAAAAACATTGCAAATTGCTTTCATAGTGCTAATTTTCTATGCGACAATTTGATGTGTTAGGTAGGTGGTTTTGCATCAAAACTGTATATTTGACTATTCTGCTTTTAGATTCTTGTTTTCATGAATTACTAGCTAGGTTGTTTCTTCTACCAAACAAAAATGTTTCCAACATGTATATCAAGTTTGTAACATCATTATAGAATTTCACAAGGATCCTCTTATTCTTGGTCCAGTGATGACAAATTCAATTGGATTCATTCTATTTCTGGTTTTTTGGTTTGGTGTTATAGTTTTAGTTCATGCACAACAGCAAACAGGTTAGCATTTTCCATCAGCTTCTACAAGAGAATCTTTAATTATTTTCTACATTATTTATTCATGATTATGATGATATAGGAGTATTTTCTTTAAGTTCATATTTTGTTTTGACGGTGTGTTAGACAAAATCATGGAGTCACTCTGATTTTAGCAAAAGTCACGGTTTGATACTTCAAAAAAATTTCATTGACATCATGATTTTGTCAACCTCATCGTAATTTAAAAAATAGACATATGCACCGTTTAATATCATGGAATCAAGTAAATAGTAATTTTGTAAGTATAATGGTTTCAAGCAATTCTTATCTCATAAACTATTACAAGGAATGTTTATCCATAAGCTCTTCTGAAAAATTTATTTAAAAAATAGATTAAAACACATAGGATGTAGCACTGACACTTCAGATTGAAGACATGTTTGTTGTTGGATATGTTGTTTGGTTTCCGACACCATGTCGAATGTCAATATCCAACAGACCAACACTGACCCTTGTGGTTACATTCAACCACTTTCATTTTCTAAAATTATTACCAACATCGACTTGTCAGTGTATCATGCTTGTGTTAGTGCTTCATAGGATACTTACGCGTTACAAGTTGTTTTTAAGGATATCCAAACATTAATACAAGTATTGTTTTTACGAGTTAAGGCTAAATTAACTCTTCAAAACACTCCCTTGATGTAAACCAACCATAAGTTTGTAGTATTGGCTAATCTAATAAACTTCTCTAGGGAATGCTTATCCATAAGTTATTTTGTGAAATTTATTGAAAAATATGAAAACAGTTTCGATGTAGCACCGATATTTCAGATTGAAAGTGTGCCTGGTGTCCAACACGTGTCTGACAACAACCGATACCAACATGACACCAACAAATGTGGTTACATTCAACCATTTTCATTTTTCAAATTATTACGGGTGTGATCAACTTATCAGTGTCATGTCTAGTGTCTGTGTCGGTCTAGGCTACTTACATGTGGTCACATTCAATCATTTTCATTTCTCAATCTAGTTTATCTTTCTATTCAGGCTTCATAAGCATTGATTGTGGTGGTCCAGCAAATTTTGAGTACACAGATGATACAATTGGAGTAAAATACGGCACAGATGGATCACACATACAAACAGGACTTAACAGAAATATTTCTGCTAGCTATGCATACCCAAAAAATCCAAATCTACCATTTCCATTATCAGATCTCAGAAGTTTTCCTCAAGGAAACCGAAACTGTTACCGATTAATTGCTGGAAGAAATGGCAGTTTACATTTAATAAGAGCTTCTTTCTTGTATGGAAACTACGACGGCCAAAACAAACTGCCTGAATTTGATCTCTATGTTGGTGTAAATTTCTGGTCATCGGTGAAATTTAAGAATGCTTCAGAAGAAGTTACGTTGGAAATAATCAGCATGGCAACATCAGAAGAAACAGATGTTTGCCTTGTGAATAAAGGAAAAGGAATTCCCTTTATCTCGGCATTGGAACTTAGACCAGTTGATAGTTCCATTTATAAAACTGAGTTTGGTGCTTCTGCATCATTGTTACTTTTCAAAAGATGGGACATTGGTTCGTTTAATGGAAGTGGTAGATATCAAGACGATGTTTACGATAGAATTTGGTTACCTTTGAATTCCTCTTCATGGAAATCTATAAACACTTCTTCAAAAATTGATGTTAGTGGAGATGGCTATAAAGCACCATTTGAAGTTATTAGTAATGCTGCTACACCAAGGAATGAGAATGATAGTTTGGAATTTTCTTGGATTTCAGATGATCCAAATTTGAAATTCAATGTCTACTTCTACTTTGCTGAATTTGAGAAACTTAACAAAACTCAGTTGAGAAAATTCACTGTAGATTGGAATGGTTCTCCTTTGATTAAATCAATAATACCAAAATACTTGCAATCAACCACTGTGTTTAATTCGAAGTTGTTGGTTTCAAATGAACATCGAATTTCGATAGGTAAAACTGAAGACTCAACGCTTCCACCTATTCTTAATGCAGTGGAGATTTATGTAGTAAGACAACACGATGCCCTTCCAACATCTGAAGAAGATGGTATGACATGTTTTCTTTGCTAAAATTTCGTTTGTGAATTACACTTCCTACCCTACTGAAAAATTGTCGCATCGACACTTCAGATTGATGGTGTGTCTGGTGTCTGATAGAAACACAGACACACGTGGTTACATTCAATCATTTCTATTTTTTAAAATATATCGGTGCCTGCGTTTTAGTGTCCGTGTCAGTGCCTTTGGTGCAGCCCTACCAAACAGTAGTATTACTTGCAAATGTTCTCACTTTGACTTTGAATGATTATATTATACCTTTAAGTGAATGGAGTTATATTTAATCACAGCTGAAGCTATAAGGAGTGTAAAAGATAGTTATAGACTTCAAAGAAATTGGGTTGGTGATCCATGTGAACCAAAGAACTATACTTGGGAGGGCATAAAATGCAACTCCAGCTCTTCACTTCCTCCAAGAATTGTATCACTGTGAGTGTTCTAGTATCACTTTTCCTTTGTTGAATGAAGATGTGTATCCCTTTAGACTATGATAATAAATAATCATAATTGTGACGAATCTCGCATAAATATTACTGATGGAGTATTCTACGAGTAATTACTGGCGGACTGTTCCGTGAGTAATTACTGAGGGAATAATCCCTCAGTAATGCTTTGTCCGTACTACTTTCCATTATCGAGGGAAAATTCCGCCAGTATCACTGATGGAATTTTTTCGTCACCAATCCGCCATTAATATGTGTTACTGAGGGTTTAATTCCGTCAGTATTAAGCAAAATTTTTGTAGTGTGAATTTACATCATGATATTGAGTTTTATAAGGAAATATTTCCTTTTTATAGGAATCTGAGCAGAAGTAGTCTGAGTGGAATCATAGCTCCTGACATTGCCAGTTTGTCTTTCTTGGAAACTTTGTGAGTACATTTCTAAAATATTTGGAATACATATATTGTCATTATGCTCTAAGTATTTTACAATATTTTGACTCAGGGATTTATGGAACAATAGCTTAACTGGAACAGTACCTCAGTTTTTGGAAGAATTGAAATCCCTTAAATATTTGTAAGTATTTTTTATGATGGTCACAAACTATAGAAATTTTATACTAGTTGGTGCAAATTTGTTAATGGCTGATGCAAGATAAATAAAATTATTTGTAGGGATTTAAGGGGCAACCAACTTTCAGGTTTTGTCTCTACCACTCTCATAGAGAGATCAAGGAATGGATTACTTACTTTGAGGTATGGATTTCTATAATAGATGATCATGAAATGTTATGCGTAATGCAAGTCAAGTTAGTTTAATTTGCTATAAAGCATTGACACAAACATGGACATCAGACTCGACACCGACACACTGACACCAGAAATAATTTGGAAATATTGAACAATTGAACGTAACTGAATGTGCCATTGTCGCGTCGGTCTACAAACACACCTTTAATGTGAAGTATCAGTGCTACATAGTTAATTTATCTAGAGCTATGGAAAAGAAAGCCAAAGTGCAAGTGAAGCATATCAAGGTGTGTAGAAGTGTCATCAAACATCTTTATGAGTAAATATGACCAGACTATTGTTTTAACATTTTTATAGGGTGGATGATAAAAACCTTTCAAATGCAAGTAACAAAAAGAAGGTAATTGCTCCCATTGTTGCATCAATATCATCTGTTTTAGTTCTATTGGTGATTGCCATTCTTTATTGGAAGCTTAGAAGAAGAAATGAACAATCCGGTAAGTCTATCTTTAATAATATGTAATTAACTCCTTCCATATGGTTTTCAAAAGCAAAAGATTAACCAAAAGTAAAAAAGGGAGAAAAATATAATCCCTATTTGAAATGACTTTTGAAAGTAAATGTATGTTTGATTCCACCTATGAAGCAAGGACACTCCTCCGATGACACTTATAATTACACTGAATTATGTGATTTTCTCAAATTATTAGCGATGTCGGAGTGTCAGTGTCCGTATCTATGCTTCATAGGGTTCCACTTTTGCAGAAGGCAACATTAATTTTATAGGTGTATAATTGACTTTGACATGTTTGATGTTTTCGAATAAAATTGATACTTACGAGAAAGTATCAAAACATACATCACTTCACATTCAACTCACTTTTAGCCGAAATTAATTTTATAGAATCAGTTCATTCAAAATCAATTTTTGTTACCGTAGAACAAAAGATAGACACCCTTAAACTCATTGTATTTGTTTTTGAATTAAGAGGATGAGATGCATATGATCAACAAAGGAACAGTAGTATCAAAGAAGTTGCAATACACTTATACTGAGGTGTTAGACATCACCAGCAACTTTGAAATGGTCATCGGAAGGGGAGGATTTGGAAGTGTTTACAGTGGGGAGATGAAAGATGGCAATAAAGTTGCAGTCAAGATGCTTTCTGCATCTTCAGCTCAAGGGCCAAAGGAATTTCAAACTGAGGTAATTAGTGTTGGACACAATATACATTCAGTGGTAACTCTATTCAATATTAGAAGAGTTGTGTTATTTTGATACACAAATTGGACAGTAAATTCCGACAAAAACGAGATGATTAACACGATTCAAGTATGTGGTTAATGAATATAACAATTTGTCACAACCTATGAGGCACGAACACTCCTCAGATTAGGCGTGTTCCAGTGTCGGACACGAACATGTGTCGTGTCCGGATACGTGTCGTGTCCGGACATGTGTTAACACATAAAATTACACTAAATTATATGATTTTCTCAAATTATTAATGATGTCGGCGTGTCAGTGTCCGTGTCATGTCTGGTGTCTGTGCTTCATAGGTCACAACTTGTTAACCACAAACTATACGCAATCAATGAAGCCCCGATACCTGACACGATACTGATATGGAAAAATTTGCATAATTTCCGATACGATACGGCTAGGATACGTTTAAAATATTAAATTTAAAATTAAACATATAAATGCACAATATATAAACATTACTAAAATTGATACTCAAAATAAGCAAACAGGTGACAATTACATATCTTAAGTTAAGTACTATCATAAAAAGACATCATTAGTACTATCTCAAAAAATCATCTTCAGTGCTACCCAAAAAAGACAATGTGGGTTAATTATTATTATTCTTTTAAAATGAAGTGGGTTAATTAAAAGCTAAAAAAAAATAATAATAATAAAAAATCTTGCCTACGTATCGAATTAAGTATCGGTTTATTTAGCCGTATCGAGAGTATAAGTTAGTCATATCCGACACGTATCAGTAATTTATTTAATTTTTAAATAAATTTAATTACCCGATACTTCTCTGATACGCGTATCGGGACGTATCGGGGCGTATCGATATCGGATACGTGTCGGATACGATTCTTCGTCATTTTTGGAGTATCGGGCTTCAGAGTACGCAATTAACCATGATTTTGCAGGTGTACATTTGACACAATTCGTGGTTGATGGATATCATGGACACAATTTGGATGGTTAATGGATATCATGTATATTTGAACATCTGAAAAATCATGGTTAATGACGTTCAAATTTGTAGTTAATTATGATAAGTGGATGGTTGATGAGTTTCAGCATCTTGTCATCATTTTCATAAATTATCCAAGGATTTAAACTGCGTTAACCATCAAAACTGTAGTCAAAATTTATTGTCAAGTTTTGTTACAAAATATGATTTTTTATATCAGAAACATCAATATCAAACAATAGAAAATGTCTTGCAGGCTGAACTTTTGATGACAGTTCATCATAAAAATTTGGTATCCTTCATTGGCTATTGTGATGAAGGTGACAAGATGGCACTGATATATGAGTATATGGCTAATGGAAACCTAAAAGAAAATCTCTCAGGTAGGTCCTTCCATGATTAAGATCATTGTACTAAATTTACTTAGTGTATTCTTTTTGACATTTCTTAATATTTGATGAAAGAAATCATGTTTGAATGTGATTTAATATGATTGCAGAAAAAAGTTCACATTGCTTGAGTTGGGAAAGAAGACTTCAAATAGCAATTGATGCTGCAGAGGGTTAGTATATCTCCATTTTTTAGAATTTTTTCTACTTTTTTGATCACAGAAAAAAGTTCACATTGCTCTGCAATCAAAGACGTACACACGATTGGCCCAACTTCGTTACCAAACAATGTGTATTTCTCTGTTTGCATTTTCGTATCTTTATTCTTTGAAAATTGCTCTTCTCCCATCAAGCTTTGCTCACTCCCAACTGAACTTCCGAAAATACCCCCACGTGACTTAAGTCACGCAGGGGTTAAACCCAGCGTGACTTAAGTCACGTTCGCTACATTGGTACATCCCACGTGAGTTAACTCACGTAGGTTATAAGTTATAACCCAACGGGAGTTAACTCATGTAGGTTATAACCCCAGCGTGAGTTAACTCATGTAGGTTATACTTCAACTTACCGAACGTGAGTTAACTCACGTGGGGGGTATTTTGGTCAGTTTGTATGTGAGTGAGTGTTTTTTGTTGGGAGAAGCGCAATTTTCTTATTCTTTTGATTCGAGGCTGCTATTCTGACAACTATGTTAGTGTGACTAATAACCAGTTGCATTATATATGCATGAATTCAAATCTTTTTGTGCAACTATTGTAATTTTTAATAATGTTTTGATGAATGATGTGTTTGGATTGAAGGATTGGACTACCTGCACCATGGATGCAAGCCACCCATAATACACAGAGATGTAAAATCAGCCAACATTCTTCTAAATGAAGACTTAGAAGCTAAAATAGCAGATTTTGGACTCTCTAAGGTGTTTAAGAATACTGATATCCAAAATGCAGATTCTACATTGATTCATGTTGATGTTAGTGGTGAAAAATCTGCAATCATGGGGACAATGGGATACCTTGACCCAGAGTAAGTTATTATTCCAACTCAGTTCACAAAGTTACAGTTCAACTTATGGTAAAACTAGTTTTGGTTCAGCTCGAAAACATTAAACCGATGCACTGAAACTTTATACCACCAGTCCGGTTCGGTTTAGGAAGAACCATTAATAGTTCCTTTTCTCTTTTACCAGTATTGAACAATGAAGGAAATGAAGAAAAGAGATGAAAGGAAAAGTCTAAATTGTCCTCATAGCAAAGTAGATAACTTGCAATACAAGAAACAAGCTTAGAGGACAATTTAGACTTTTCCTTTCATCTCTTTTCTCCATTTCCTTCATCATTCAATAACCAGACTGTTAAATTGGTTTAGTTCAATTTTCTTCCAAAGACGAACCATAAGTCCTACACGTCATAAGTTATTTTTATAAACGTATTAGCACATCAAAACCATATAAAAATAAAGTTTCATCTTATCATGGATTTGTCAAGTGAATTTAACTGCATTGTCATTTATACAGGTACTACAAATTACAGACCTTGAATGAAAAAAGTGACATCTATAGCTATGGAATTGTTCTATTGGAGTTAATCACAGGTCTCCCTGCAGTGATTAAAGGCAAGCCATCAAAACACATACTTGAGTTTGTAAGACCACGACTTAATAAGGACGACTTGAGTAAAGTTATAGATCCAAGACTCGGAGGAAAATTTGATGTAAATTCAGGACGGAAAGTTCTAGGATTAGCAATTGCATGTACTGCATCAACCTCAATTCAGAGACCAACGATGAGTGTCGTGTTATCTGAACTGAAACAATGTATTCAACGAGAGTCTTATAGTGACAGGGAAATATTCGTGCCACCGAGAAATATCTATAGTGAATTTTATAGTTCATCTGATGCATTTAACTCCGTAGATAGTGAATCTATGACATATCCTGTCGCTAGGTAATAGTGTACATTGAGACACTAAGAAGTATTCATTTCAATTTGTAAATCTTAATGAAACCATAAGATGATAAAGATACTTTACTACAAATTTATTTAATTTGATTAAAAATAATTCTCATGTTTAGAACTTTTGCAAGAAAATCAAGTTGTACCTTTTACTCTACACTATTGATATTCCTGCTCATCTTCGCTGTAAACTTGATAACCTTATCTTCTTCGTCTTCATTCTCATCTGTTTCCACAAGGTGCTTTAATGGATCAATCCAAAATTTGTTCTTAATAAGATCTGCTAGCTGATCACCATACTTCAATTCATTTTTCTCCTTTCTGCTATGAAACCAATTAAAGAAACTCAAATCATACGAACTCTGCTCATGCACGAGCCCATCATTCCATCTGCGACGAGCTACATTCGGCATACTTTTTTCCTCTTTCCATTGAATAGTTGTAGCCTTAACCTCTTTTACTTTTCCTTTATGGAAGGTAAGAGAATTTGCAATGGATGGATTATGAAAATATGGATTGTCTTCAAAGTTAAATGTGATCGAATAGCCTGAACTGACATCTTGATTATCTTCGACCTCAATAGAACTGAGGTACTCGTCAAATATATCGCGATTCTTGCTGTTTAATTGCTTAGCAAGGATTGGATGGGACGTACAAGCATGGAACCAAAATTTCGGAATAGATTTGAGAAGTTTTCCGCGCTCATCATACACCACTTTCATTTTCTCGCAGTATTTTTGCGCTATTCTCTGAATTGTAGCCCTCACATTCTTATCAATCTAAAATCATAATTATCACATTTTAGTTAAATTAAATAAAAATGATAAAACACTCAAAAAATACTCATCACATAACCCATAAACAAGAGTCAATATTTCCTTTTTATTTTACTTGAGTTGGGTCTTAGGGTCCACCAAAATCAAAGAGAGTGGCTAGCATTACACATGATTACAAGAAAGGGATACGCCAATAAGTACCTTAAGAGAATTGTTTAAGGAATCTATTAAAGAAAATCGTGTTTTGAAAATACAAGTCAAACAATTGGCATAGTCATAAATACATGCTTTTCTTTGCAAAAGTTACTTCTTTTGTGGATATATATATATATGGGTTTAACTCCATAGAGAGTGAATCCATGACATATCATGTCCCTTCTCATTGTGAAATGAATAATTCGTAAATATATCTCACTTTATCATAAACTACATTACAACCTTGAAGGACCTCTAAAGTGTGTAGATAGTGTGATCTTGATTGTCTGTTTAGAATATCTTCAAGTACATAGCAAGGTGCATTCACATGACGACTGAAGTGGGCAGCGGCGAAGCTCGCAGAAAATTTACGCAGGGGCCAACTATAAAGAATAATTTTTTTTAAAACAAACATATTAAATTTAAGGATAAAATATATTTTTAGTCCCATAAATTATAATTTTTTATGGTTAGTCCTTAAAAAAAATTATTCAATTTTTGTCTCAGTTTTATAAAATCTTACAAAAAAATAAAGTGTTTTTAGTCTTGAATATAATCTCTAACAAAAAATTAAGGACTAAAATTAACAAATCTTAGGAACTAATACAAAAAAGTGTTTTTATTGTTAAAAAAGGTTTCTCTATTGTTGTTATTGAGACAAGAAGTATCAAACTAACACAAATAAATCCATCAATCATGCATGCAGTAATTTTTTACTTTATTATTTATGCTAATTTTTGCAACTGAACTTGTTTGGGGTAGCTCAATGTTTATTATTTGAGGTAGCCGGATATAAATACATACGGACAAATACAATAATAATATATTTTTTGGGGTAGCCTTGGCTACCCCTCCCATATGAAGGGCTACGCCCCTGGAAGTGGGCAAATGTTGTGGTTGAGAGCATGACCTATCTTCTCCAAGTCCGTCTCACTTGCATGGTAGTGGTAAGTTAGTCAAACATGTAAATGAAATGGATGATGATATGAGCAACCTCTTCGAAAATGTTTGTTCTTTGAAAAATTTGTCCAAATTTAAAATTTAAGTTGTTTTGTTACTTGAGGGCATGCAATAGTTTAAGTTTAAGGGTGTGATGACAGATCATTTTATGTTATTTTCAATATTGTTTTTAGTCAATTTAATAGAAAATCGAGTCAAAAAAAGGAGTTTTAGAGAAGTTGCTCTTGGTTTAAGGGACATTTTATAATATTTTATATCAAGTCATGTAATTGTAGTTCTTTCCTAAACCAAGCAATTCATAGGTGTTTTTGTTGTATTCTATTAAAAATCATGTAATTTTACAAAGACATCTCATGAAGAAGGGGAAGATATGAAATGAATACTCATGAGGCGTGCAAGAAATTACAAGTTTGGGGAATTTTGTCCCAAGTCCCTAAACCAATTCGGAAGAAGAAAACACTAAAAAAGACGAAGAAAAGGCAAAAACATACTAGGAGCTGAAGCCACACGCCCCAGGTATTCCGCCATGCGCCCTAGGTGTGCAAAAGAGAGAACAAAATCTACGCTTCTAGCACTCACGTGTAGCGTGTGTCCCTTCGCATGGGGAGCGTGCGAGGCCAAGAAAAACAACTAAATGTCATTTTTTCTTTGCGAGTGTTGGTAAAGAGCCCAATTTTTTAACCCAAACCCATCTGAAAAGTTGCCTATAAATACAAGAACTCTCATTAAAAATTTCTCATTCAAAACTTGAAGGTTCAAGAGGAATGCAAGCAGCATCAACAGAGTAGTATTTCCTCAAAATTTGTCTTTAGTTACCATGAGTAACTAAACACCTATTCATTAGGGTTCTAAGATAAACATCTATTTGTTTGTTGGATTTAACTATTCAAGTATTTTATTCAGTTATGTTTTGAGATCTATTTAATTTTTGTATGCAAATGGGTCAATGCTTTCACAAATCCTAGGGAGTGTGACATACCTAGAAGATAAAATTGAACATAGAAATAGGCTACATAGATATTTCAGGTCTAATTTCTGAACATTACATATAAACTTTATTCTTTTCCCTTAGTAAGATAAAGTTAGGCCTATCCATTTAACCTACTAGGGACAATTAAGGGTATGTGACGAACGTCTAAAATTCATAGGCTTAATTAAAGGTAGATGAAAATTTAACCAACGTCGTTTATGTTTCAATTACCAGTGAGAGAGTAAATCCTCACCTTAATTAACTATCCAACCACATATACATATCTCTATAGGCTTGACGACCAGGTATCTCGTATCGTACATATGATCTTAGGGTGATCAGAGGAGCAACTTGACATTTGGAGGGACATTAGATCCCATCGAACTTACCACTTAAAGAAAACCCTTATCTCATAACTGATAATTGATGAGAATAAATCCAACACGAAAAATAGAGGGGATTCAATGAATCCTAATCACTGCAAAAATCTGCAATCAAAACCTTAAATTTTCCGCAATCAACTCAACCGCTTTGCGTAATCAAATCAAACTTGCAAACTCTCCCCATTTTATTTCTTTTGTTTACTGTTTTAACAAGTTTAGTTAGTTGCCTAGTTCAAACGACAATTCTTGTAGAGACGATTTTACTTACTACTTTATTACTTGAAAACGGTTCGGTGCACTTGCCGAATTTAGTCATCAATGATTAGGGTGTATCTTTCATTCTTTTGCATATGCTGATGATTGATGTTTAGATGTTGGATATGATTTCTCACTTCACATGTTTCCATGTCAATAACTTACTCATTGTTGTGTAGGTAGACGAAAATATGGAAACACTTGAAGAAGATATGTAATTTTAAGCCACAGAGTTATCTAAATTTCATTTTCTCACTTTTACGTTATTACCAGGTAGTCGATGTATAGATTGGCTAGCATATAAGTTGCTTTAGAGTCAATTTTGTACGCTAGGGTAAAATAAAAATAATTTCATATCAATGGATTTTTTTTAAGGAATTCTATTTTTTTTGTAATTTTTCTTTTTCTATCTCGAAAGGGTAAAATAAAAATGATTTCATATCAATGGATTTTTTTTTATGTGGCCTCCTGACTATTGTCAAAGGGACAAACATAACACTTCAAAATAGTTAAAAGACATTTTACTAAGTCTTATAACAACTATTTAATTTGTATAAAGAAACCGTGTGCTTTATACATTATAAATTTATCAAATTATTTTTATTTGTTTCATGCAAAAGGAGAAAAATATGGCTAAAGTCATTAACCTTTTTTATATTACGATTCTCTTTCTTTCACTATTTTTCATTGCAATGAACGATGCCGGTAAATCATTTTTCATTATTTTACAATTTTATTCTTTACTTCTTACCTAACCTTTTATCCCCTTTAATTAGTAACATTTCTATATTCTCTTTTCCTCATTACAGCAAGATATGAATGTCGTGATGACTCTCATTGTGTAACGAAAGTTAAGTGTGAGCTTCCTCGGACTCCGAAATGTAGGAATTACATATGTTTTTGTTATAATCCAAATAAATATTTATGATGATAAAATGTTCCATTACATGTCATTTAACTAATTCCCTAAAAAAAATGTCATTTAACTAATGATTTGGCATTAGATAATTGAATTTGTTGTATTTATTTTCCTCTAATAATTGCACAGATTTTGTGCTCTTCGATGATGATAATTAAAATAACATAGCGCACAAAATAATATTATTTAGATTATTTTCTTTGTCTTCATTTCATAATAATAGACATACAATTACTTTAGATAATTGTGGGATACCATGGAATACTTCAAAAGTTAAATACATAATAAATTCGACAACTTTTAGTATAATTTAATATTATCAAAATTGATTCAATACAATTAACAGTACATAAATGATGTATCCCCTAAAAAAATTCATACATAATATATAGAAACAATGTAACATACAATTTTTTAAATAGAAAATATGTTTTATTTTATTTTAAAACAACTCATAAGGCTTTAAGTAAAAGAATTCATGGTCGTCTTTAATATAAAATCAGAGTAAAAGTAATTTTCTTTCCAAAACGTTTTACAAAATGACGACCTAAATCAAATACTATATTTTATTAACCGTGTTCGGGTAATGAGTTTCAAAATCCAATCATACACTTTCTGAAAAAAATAATTTGAATTAGAGAACGCAATAATTATCTATTATGCTTTCAAACTAGAGGGGAAAAGTGGTAGGAAAACACTAAGATTAGAGAACAAAACCATCACTAAAATACTTTCACCATTTTAACAAACAAAAACATATTCAATAATGCATTTTTATTATTCTGAACAAAGTTATACGTATAGATGATATATCAAGTAAAGAGTGATGAAATGCATTAATGACAGTGTGATTAACTTGTTATCAAATAAGCACGCCGAAAGAGGATATCATCTAAATTAAAAGAGAAATGATATCTGTACAACCATGACAATTTTTTGACAACTTTTTCATACTCACATGGTGTTCTTAACCTCTTTGTTTCTTTTTCTCTTTCCATTGTTTTTGATCAATAAAATGAGAGAAAAACAAGCATGTGATTGCTCAAATTAAAATATGTACAGTTATCTATACTATATATAAAGAAAATAACATGTTTTGCCTCTTTTTAGATTGACTTTTTCTCTAGTTAGTGAGGGAATAGAAAATATACAATACAAGTCAATTCATCCTTAGTTAACATCTATGTAGCACCGACATAGACACAACATTAACATTACTAATAATTTGAGAAAATAAATTATTTAAACACAATCACATGTGCCATGTTAGACACCAGACACCTTTTTATTAGAGGTGAGCTTAACATACAAGTTGAGCAATGCATAACTATAAATTACACACCGTTAGCATCAATTTTCAAAACCCTAACGATGACTCTTGGACGAAAAATAGTACACCGTTCTTACTTACTCTTAAAGTGGCTGCTATATGCGTGTGTGAGAGAAAGATATTAGGGTGATACCATGTGTAGGTTACATATCTATGATACATCATAATTATTAATTATAAAAAAATTAGGTCAAATACCTCCCTGAGTCCTTTAAATTTTACGTTTGTTTCACATAAATCCTTTAAGTTTCTAAGGTTTCAGATAGGTCCTTTAAGTTTCGAGTTTGTTTCGGATAGGTCCTTTAAGTTTATAAGGTTTCAGATAAGTCATTTAAGTTTCGAGTTTTTTTTCAGATAGGTCCTTTAACTTTGGCTTAACGGAGATTGATAGAAATGACATATCTGAAACAAACTCGAAACTTAAAGGACCTATGTAAAACCTTATAAACTTAAAGGACCTATCCGAAACAAACTCGAAACTTAAAGGACCTATCTGAAACCTTAAAAACTTAAAGGATCTATCTGAAACAAACATGAAACTTAAAGGACCTGAGGAGGTATTTGGCCAAAAAATTATTATAACTAATTATGATAAATATTCTAGTCTATCAACTCTCAACTGAAATAAATAAAAAATAACATATAAAGCAGCAAGTTCTTCTTTGTCACAGAGAAAACCCTAACACTAACAATTGAATGCAACGTAAATCTTTTCTTTTTTTGAACTTTGTAAATGACTATAATTTGACTTAAAAGAAAAATTATTTCAATAAAATATTCATATACAATTGCAATATGATTCTAAATTGAAATTACATAAATAATCTAAAGTTTTTGGCTCTCTAATGTATAAGAGATAATGTCAATATTCATTGATCACAATCAAAATAACCATCAACATTTATTAAAAAACATTTATATATCTCTTCATCTTGTCCTTCTAAATTTTGAAATTCTTCATCATTATTCATCTGTAAAATAAAAGTAATAAATATGTTCAAAATAGAATATAAGTGTTTGGAATATGTACAAAATAAACAGATTACAAACATGATAAACGACATCAAATAATGCAACCAACATAGACAACTGAAACCCATCAACATTCTTAGAGTCCTCACCAACGACTACATTACACTATACTAGAGCTGTCAAAACGAACAGCCCGACCCGTTTCGGGCTGGCCTGAACGGGTAACGGGGCTTTTTAGGGCCAGATTGAAAAGCCCAGTTTAAATACGGGCTGGAATTATAGAGCCCGAGCCCGACCCTATACGGGCTCCTGGGCTAACAGGCCAGAAGAACAAATATACACAAATAGTGAGCAAAACAATACCGGAAGGTATATAACTATTGCGCTACAGAATTGGATTGTCATTTCTTTATCTATATACTGTCATAGTAATGCTATTTTTCTAGTTCTGTTTGCATTTGTTGAATAAGAAAATTTATAAATATTGGATGAATTTGTATCAAGAGTGCAAGTAAACCATTACTATTCTAAGTCCTACAATATACAAATTTACAATGTTATCAGACTTCAAGTAAGTTATCGTGCAGTACAATATTATTTTAGCCAATTTATTACATACACACATCTGGAAGCAGCTTTTTGAGGACACGATTGATTTAGTCAAGGGCATGATTTTTCAAGTAAAACTGGAACATGAGCACCAACGTTTAGCTTCATATAAATTAAGAGGAGAAGCCATGTAGGCTTAGTTTTCTAATACATGTAATTCTGATTTTTGAAAGACTTGGCTTCCAAAAAAAAGTAGGCAAATGAAAATCAACGTTGGGGCATGAAATAGCATATCCACTTGTATTTTTTTGGGGCTGCCCGTAGCCCGGACGGGTTACGGGCTGGGCTAAAAAGCCCTGGAAAAATTCGGGCTGCAATTATTCGGCCCAAGCCCTACGTTTTATTCGGGCTTTTGGGCTAGTCCGTATGGCCTGACCCGTTTTGACAGCTCTACACTCTACTGCACTATCTATATTCATTTTTTCTTCAAACTGAGTTTCAAATTAAACTACTACTCCCTCCATCTCACAATAATAGTTTCTTTAGCATTTTTTCTTTTTCTCAAAATAATTGTCACTTTAAAATACCAATACAACATTTATTATTTTTTCCATTATTATACTTTTATTTATTGAATTTCATCCAACTTAACTACTCCACTAACTGCAATTAATAATGATATTTTAGTAAATGATATTAATTTTACCATTGAAATCAACACAATTAATCATTTTCTTAATAATCGTGCACAAACTTTAAACGACTATAATTTAGAGACGGAGGGAGTAGTAGTTTGTTTGTAGCATAAGATACATATACTGTTTTTTTTATGTTCCCATAATTGTAGTTTAATTCAGCTCCTAATTCTAAACACCAAGACAATCATTTAACAAATTAAGGGCTAACATACACTTAACAAATTTCATAATGGATTCATCAATTGCAAATGATAAGAACACGAGACTAGATTAACTAGTTTGAACTCAAAGTCTCCGACACTGAAAAATCACTTCATATAAAATGAAGAAGCAATTAAAAAAAACTCCAAGGACACAAACTGATAGAATAAAATTAGCATGAAAGAAGACATCTAATTCATGATCAATAAACATATGAGAAATGATTATCTAAATTTCCTAATAGTTATGGGGAAAAGTATGTACAAAGCTATCAAATTTAAGATAAATGTTAGGCCATAGTAAAGCAAAATAGGATAATCTTAAATAGTCTTCTAAGGTACAATGTAAATTGACACCGAAGTAACCATTATTGTCAAAATCCCGACTTAAATCCTAAAATCTAGGATTTTTCGACTTTCTTCACCTTCAACGACTCAAATCCATTGTAGAATCTCAAAATAGTCAAAATTCATCGATTTTGACTACGATTTTACAATTTCTTATTTCGATTCTACAAAAGTAGTTGAGTAAAATCCTTCGATTTTGACAACGACGTAACCGAAGAAAAGATGCGAGTTAGTTGAATTCCATAAATAATGGATGTATGCAAAATGAAAGCCAAAAATCATGTTTTATTGAATAGATTACCAGAACATTAATCACTGATGGCGTAGAAGAAACAAAGGCTCGAAGGTACTAGAACGGCACAAAAGGAATAGGCAGCCTCGCGTGCAGGAAGTGGAACAGTGTTGAAGGATCCAAGGCCTCGCGCCCATGAAATGAAACGGCGCAGAAGGAACTGGCGACCTTTCGCGCAGAAGGAAACTTCGAATAAGATTGGTCTCGAGCGCATACAAAACCAAAACAACCGGTAGTGGAATCAAAAGCAAATGAATGTTATCACTGTTTGTCAAATAAACTTACCATGAAAACGGTTATAAATTCAAGAATCTGATAAAATTATACTAAACTATCAGCATAAAAAAAGACTCTTAGTGGAACCACTAATAAAATTAACATAAATAACAAGCAAAGAAAATTAACATAAAGTGCAGCTTGTGTTGCAAAAAAGCATTCTGATCAAAAGAGATTCTGAAGCTGACGTCATCAGAAACACTCACATCAGAAGTTGGATATCAAAAGTTGAAGACTGGAAGCTTCAGATTTGTGTCAAATGTTGTTACTATCACACCTATCATTGCAGAATAATAGAAACCTGAAGCAACGGCTAATTCAGAGGAATTTGAAGGCATTGGATGCTCATTCTTTAGAGAACGTTGGAATAGGACAATAGTACAATTGTACAACCACTATCTCCACTACTCTGCTTTGTGTCTGCATTGTACAAGATCAACAACTGTGACTACGTTGGTATTCCTCTATACATGGAATGGATTTGAAATTGTTCCCTCATAGGACAATAACTAAATCAAGCAACAGATCATTGGTGATCTGATCAAGTTTCAAACGACTCTATTTTTGATGTGCTAGCAAATCAACAACGTCTCTCTCACACCTCTATATAAAGGAGTGAAGAGATGAAGATTTATATAGAGACTCTCAACAATTTTACAAGTACCAAAACTTTGCTGAAATTGTTTCACATCAATGTTCACTTAGAATTTCTTAATAACTTTCATATCTTAGAAATTCTAGAGTCTTAAGAGTCTGTATCTGATTTGTATGGTGAACACCACTGATTGTATATCAAGTGTTCAATCTCAAACAAATTTCTTTGTAGTTCTGTTTGAATAGAAGTCTCTTGCAGTTGTGCTTGAGCATAAGAAGTCTCTTGATTTGGTTCTTGAGCATAGGGAATCTATTGCAGTTGTGTTTGAGTAGTTTGAAGTATCTTGTTAGTTTTAGCTGTGAGCAGGTGTAATCAGATATTTGATTTTAGTGAACTCTCCTTGGAAGTGCAAAGGGAACATGACTACTTCTGGTTTGTGGAAGGAACCTGTATAATTGCTTTGTGTCTTTCTTCTCTCTCTCTCTCTCTCTCTCTCTCTCTCTCTCTCTCTCTGTTTTTTATCAGCTGCATTTAGATTTTGAACATCACTTCAAAAGCTGAACTCTATATGCTTCTGAACAGTGACTTCAGTAGGAGAAAACGAAGAAAAAGCTAACACAATTCACCTCCCCTCTTGTGTTTTTCTTACCTTCAATTAGTATCTAGAGCCTTGGTATGTTGTCTTAAACACTTAACAGTGTAACATAAAAAGATTTGACAACAACATGGCTTCTGTTGATAGCTCAAGCTCTGGTCAGAACAATGTTGTTCCATATGATTATGGTACCTCTGATAAGAAATCTGACTCTAGCAAAGCTCCAAAGTTTAATCGAGATCCTGAAGAATTCTCTTGGTGAAAAACCAACATGTACAGTTATATCATGGGATTAGATGATGAACTGTGGGATATTCTTGAAGAAGGTGTTGGTGACTTGGCTCTTAATGAAGAAGGAGCTGCTATTGATAGAAAGAAACACACCCCTACTCAAAAGAAACTTTACAAGAAGCATCACAAGATGAGAGGAATCCTTGTTGCATTTATACCTTGCACATAGTACATGAAGATGAGTGACAAATCTACTGCAAAGGCAATGTTTGCTTCACTTTGTGCTAACTATGAAGGTAGTAAGAAGGTTAGAGAAGCAAAAGCTCTTATGCTTGTTCATTAGTATGAGTTGTTCAAGATGAAGGATGATGAAAGTATTGAGGAAATGTACTCAAGATTTCAGACCTTAGTCTCTGGACTTCAAATACTGAAGAAAAGTTATGTTACTTCTGATCATGTGGGCAAGATACTGAGAAGCTTGCCTTCTATATGGAGACCTAAGGTTGCTGCTATTGAGGAAGCTAAAGATTTAAACACTCTAAGTGTTGAAGATCTTGTCAGCTCTCTCAAGGTTCATGAAATACGCCTATTACTCTGCCATCTATTGCTTTGCCATCTAAAGGAAAGTCATCCTAAGCTCTCAATTGGATACTCTAATATTTGTTTCAGTGTGCAAGACCATAGACAAAATTTTGTGTCTTTAAAAGCATAGGTACTGAAAAACAAATGAGAGCAATGAAATCTATAAAAAGTGAAGCTTGTGTTGCAAGAAAGCATTCTGATCAAAAGAGGTTTTGAATACTAGAGGTTCTGAAGCTAACGTCATCAAAAGCACTCACATGAGAAGCTGAAGTCATCAGAGGTTCTGAAGGTTCAGAAGCTGAAGACTAGAAGCTTCAGATTTATGTCAAATGTTGTTATTATCACACCTATCATTGCAGACGAATAGAAGCCTGAAGCAACGGTTAATTCAGAGGAATTTAAAGGCATTGGATGCTCATTCTTTGGAGAACGTTGGAAATGGACAATAGTACAATTGTACAACCACTATCTCCACTACTCTGCTTTGTCTGCATTGTACAAGATCAACAGCTGTGACTATGCTGGTATTCCTCTATACATGGAATGGATTTGAAATTGTTTCCTCATAGGACAATAACTAAATCAAGCAACAAATCATTGGTGATCTGATCAAGCTTCAAACGATTCTATTTTTTATGTACTGGCAAATCAACAACGTCTCTCTCACACCTCTATTTAAAAGAGTGAAGACCTGAAGATTTATACAGAGACTCAACAATTTTACAAGTGCCAAAACTCTACTGAAATTGTTCCACATCAATGTTCACTTAGAATTTCTTAACAACTTTCATATCTTAGAAATTCTAGAGTCTTAGAGTCTGTATCTGATTTGTATTGTGAACACCACTGATTGTATATCAAGTGTTCAATCTCAAACAAATTTCTTTGTAATTCTGTTTGAGTAGAAGTCTCCTGAGTTGTGCTTGAGCATAGGAAGTCTCTTGATTTTGTTCTTGAGCATAGGAAATCTCTTGCAGTTGTGCTTGAGTAGTTTGAAGTCTTTTGCTAGTTTTAGTAGTGAGCAGTTGTAATCAGATATTTGATTTAAGTGAACTCTCCTTGGAAGTGCAAGGGGGACATGACTACTTCCGGTTTGTGGAAGGAACCTGTATAATTGTTTTGTGTCTTTCTTCTCTCTCCCTCTCTCTGTTTTTTATCCGCTACATTTAGATTATGAACATCACTTCAGAAGCTGAACTCTATCTGCTTCTGAACAGTGACTTCAGTAGGAGAAAACGAAGAAAAAGTAAACACAATTCAACCCCCTCCTTCTTGTGTTTTTCTCACCTTCATAATACACAATCAAAAAACGTGACAAGTTTAAAAGACTACCACGAAGCTGCGATTTAACGAGGGGAAGTTGCAAAAGGGACAACAAATTAAGGCTATCATAAATTAGTAACATTCTAAGAGAATAACCTTCACAATCCTTCTGAAGATTCTCTATATCAATTTTATCCTGATATACAAGATAAATTAGAATGCTTAAGGTATGAACCAAACTTTGAAATAAATTCAAGTCCTAAAAACAAAAATTGTGGCATAATCATAAATTGCAGTCCTATAAACAAAAACCAACTATATCCGATCAAGAAAAGTCAAACACAGTCATTCAAACAAAGTAAAATGAAAGGGGTAGCGTTTGTTAAAAACTAATAATTTATCATTAATAATTTTTTTGATGAAAGAATAATAATAGAATACTCCCTCGATTCACTATTATAAGCGAAACTTTTCCTATACATTAAATAATTAATGTATCTAGTCTTTATTATGGGTTAGATATATTAGTTACTAAATGTATCTAAAAAGTGAAGTTTTGTTTATAATAATGACCGAAAGAAGTATTAAAAAACTAAGAGAACATCAGTATATACGGTATAATTTTAAAAAATAAATAAAAATTTATACAAGTACGATTTATATAAGTTGCCAAATGATTTCAACTAAAAGCCGTTCTGCTCGTAATATACGAAAATGGTTCATAAAATTGACCTTTAAATGCACCAAAATATAAAATTGACCTTTAAATGCAACAAAATAAAAAAAGCACCGTTGTCTTTTTTTTTTTTTTGGTAATATAAAAACACCGTTGTCTTTACCACCCAACCAAAACATTTTATTTACCTTAAAAAAAATCAAGTGTTGCAGTAGATGCAAAAAGTTGTAGTTTCCAACTTCGTTTGTATTTCAATTACCTATGAGAGGGTAATCTCCACCTTAATTAACTATCCAACAACATACAAATCTCTATAGGCTTGACGATCAAATATCCTGTATCGCACATATGATCTTAGGGTGATCAGAGGAGCAACTTTACATATGGAGAGACGTTAGATCCCTTCTGTTTAATTTTGTCCAAGGGAGACACATAACACTTCAATGTAGTTAAGAGATATTTTACTATGTCTTATAACAACTATTTAATTTGTATAAGGAAACCGTGTGCTTTTTACATTATAAATTCATCAAATCCTTTTTATTTGTTTCATGCAAAAGGGAAAAAATATGGTTAAAGTTATTAAGTTTGTTTATATTACGATCTACTTTCTTTCACTATTTTTCATTGCAATGAACGATGCCGGTAAATCATTTTTCATTATTTTACAATTTTTTTCTTTACTTCTTACCTAACCTTTTATCCCCCTTGAATTACTAACATTTTTATCTTCTCTTTCATCATTACAGCAATTCATGAATGTCGTGCGCACTCTCATTGTGTAGGAAGGATTAACTGTGTGCTTCCTCAGAAACCGCAATGTAGGAATTATGCATGTGGTTGTTATGATTCAAATAAATATCGCTGATGATAAAATGTTCCATGTGTAAGAATTACACATGTGTTTGTTATAATTCAAATAAATATCGTAGATGATAAAATGTTCTATGACATGTCAATGCCATGTTCATCATGTTTTGAAGGGAAAACAACAACAATTGAAGACATAATTTGCTGGGTATTTTCTTTTGTCTTGATTGTTTATTCTCATGAATATGATTAACTAATTTATATTAATTAAGTTTTAGATGATTTTAATTTGAGCGATCTGAATCATGTGATTGTATAAACTCTATTCAATACAATTATTATCCTAGTATTATTCAGTATATTTGTTCTTAATACTTTTCATATGTTGACGAGCTCTTGATTTAGACATAGTATAATGTTTGATCTAACATGTCAAGTTAGGGATTAGGGTGTTGTATAATTGTAGAGACTAGGTGCAATTTACCAAACTGCAAGAATTAATTGATTCGAAAGACTTGATCACTTTAATCTTTGATGTTTTCCAAAACAAATTATTTTTATTTTATTTTTTGTTAAACTGAAATATATGCTCTACATACCCCATTTGTTAAATCTTATTATAATTAAATTTCCACGTTCAGATTGAAACAATCCATGTGGAGACAAACTTATAAATCTTATTATTTCGATACATTTTCAGGATACTTGCTACAAGGTTATCAATCATAATTGGGTTAACATCTTAACTAACTAAACTAACCAACTAAGATTGAAATATGAATTATACTTCAACATGTACAGTAACAAACACACAACAATGCCATAGTAAAGCAAAATAGAATACATCATATCGATACCTTCATAAAATACTTTCATAATTTTACCAAACAAAGAACATATTCAATAATGAATTTTTATTATTCTGACCAAAGTAAGCAATACGTATAGATGGTATATCAAGTAGAGTAATGAAATGCTTTAATGACAGTGTGATTAATTTGTCATCTAATAAGCACCAAAAGAAGATATCATCTAAATTAAAATATGTATAGCCATTATCATAAAGTAAATTGTGAGTTCTATATTTTTTAAAATAACCATTGCATAAACATAAATTACACACATAATAAATAGAGGAAATAGATAATATACACTTCAAGTAAACTCATCCTTAGTCACAATTTGCAATTCCTAATAAATAGAAACAAATTAAACCACATAATAAAACAATACAGTAACAAACACACACCAATGTAACATTAAAGAAGAAAAATAGACGTCCCCATGAGCTTAACTCATTTGATAAGGATAATGCACAATACGTGCAGGGGTCAGGGTTCGAACCTCATACACTCCACTTATTCATCTTTAAGGTTAAGGTGAATTTCTCTAGCCACTAGACTACTTGACAAAAAAAAAACTAAGTTAAAACTTGCAAATTACCTTTTCAATTCTCTCTTGGAACACCCTTTCGATTTTCTCTCGTAATGCCCTTTCAAATCCCTCTTTGATTCTCTCCATACCCTCTTTGGTGTTCTTGCACTGATAAAAAACTTTAAATTTACGTTATTTCAATTTTGTTGAGGTAAAAGCAACACGTTCATATATATATAGGGAGAAAAACATTAATGTGGATAGAAGCTATTCTTAACATATTATTTATTTATATTTTGATAAAATGGAAAGTTGAATTCTGAACATCTTATTTTCATTTAGTATAGTTGACATAAAATATATAACTATATAGAAGACATATTCAAATAGCTAGCCTTTATTTTCAGCACAAGCAAATTTAGTTTTCTTGCTGGATATAAAGCATGCATAATAACTCTCTGTACTCCAGACACAACTCTTCATGCTAAAGAGTGAAGCCTAGATACTTTAAAATGGATAATGTACCATATTTCCTGCGTATTATGCACCGATATCTATTTGATACTTCTCGATACGTATCAGGAGAGTATCCGAAGATTAAATTTTACTTTTATTAAAAATAATTCTTCGATCCTTTTCAGATACATCTGGGATACGAACGATAGGTGGTGGAAAACTGAAATGTGCGGGCTACCTGATGTTTCTATTATATTTGGTATATATGTAATTGACTAAGTAATGATGTCACTAGTGCAAATCAGGGATACAAAACATGTTTTTTTGAGATTTAAGACCTGTTTTTTGCCGGGGTTATATCATCGGGTGATGTAAGTTTGAGATACGACATATGTTTTTTATTGGGTATAAAAACAACATATTGTACCTGTTTTATCTAATAAACTGGTGTGATATATGTATTTGTAACCCCACTTTTACACTAAAATAGGTGTAAAACCGCACATATAACACCTGTTTGAATACAAAATCAAGTGTGATAACAAACATATAACACCCATTTTATCAAAAAACAGGTGTGAGAAAGCTAGTAGCAAATTAAAAAAAAAATTAACCTACAGGCATCGTCAACTACAGGTTATTCAATTCCACAATGCTTTTATTTTTATTTTTATTTTTATTTTTTGCAGTGAATATCATCTAATGTTTCTTTAGAAACCAACATAGATATATAACTAATTATACTACAATGGTGCCTTGGGATAAATGCATACATTTTTTATTTATTTT
>Ga0228710_1002726_pt1 | contig 28001 bp, 14 predicted proteins | sample MedpolnodulmetaG_FD_177995 | JGI IMG/M metagenome (GOLD analysis project Ga0228710, IMG submission 177995) | Root nodule microbial communities from Medicago polymorpha collected in Santa Monica, California, United States - pink nodules | ecosystem: Host-associated > Plants > Roots > Nodule... | reverse complement strand
CCCTCTTGTGGTTTTTCTCACCTTCAGAATTCACATGTACTATTTACTTTTGTCAATTTGCGAATTTCATTTGTTTCCATTGAAATCAATCGTGGGGGGGATTCAATTTTATAGCGCTACCAAAGTGAATTAATTTTATCTCCATCAATTGCAATTGGAATTGGGATTAATCGCTGTCTGCTTCTGTTTTGCACATCCTTTCGATTTTCTAAATTCACTGCGACTGGTTCTTCAAATTGGGGTCGCACAACCGCGTTAATGCCTCTGTGCATTACAATGGTTGAACCACGCGTGTATCAGTACTAGAACTGGTCTGGTGGATCGCAAACAACCCACACATGGCATACGCGTGCCAATGGCCGTGTGTGTCTGAAGTTGCACCTTCTTCAGCTGTGGCGCAATCTACAACAACGGTGCAACCTATTTCAGCACCAGCAATGTCCTTTGCAGCAGCTCTTGCGGGGACAACGGTGATTGACGACAGACCCTTTCCTTCTCCATGTATTAAAGGTGATGCGTTAAGCATCAAAATCTGCCAGGAGGAATACCATAAGGGGGTAGAAGATTGTAGGAAGGTGTTAAGGGCTTGCTTGACTCTTAACAAAGGAGACAAACCTTACTCTGCACGTGATCTAAGTAATAAAATTGGAAAGATTTGGCAAACAACGGCAGGATGGAAAATGGTGCCTCTTGGTAAGGGGTATTATGACTTTTACTTCGACTCGGCGGAGGATTTAAAGAAAATATGGGCAGTAGGCACGGTAAATCTCAAGCCTGGTTTGTTGAGATTTTCACAATGGACCAAAGACTTTAAACTTTTGGCGTAGAAACAGACTCATGTTTCGCTTTGGATTCGTTTGGTGGAGTTGCCGCAAGAGTATTGGCGGGAGAGAACCTTAAAGGAAATTGCAAGTGCAGTTGGAACACCTATTGATATTGATGGGCCAACTAGAAATCGTACCTATGGTCATTATGCTCGCATTTTAGTAGACATTGATTTATCGAAGAAAGCATATGATGAGGTTCTTGTTGAACGTGATGGTTTTGCGTTCAATGTGGAGATACAATATGAACAGAGACCTTTGTTTTGCCATCATTGTTACTCCATTGGACACAATATCGCTACTTGTAGATGGTTAAATCCGCAAGTTGCCAAAGAGAAAGTGGATCGTGGGAAACAACTTGCCAATGAGACTGTTATTGCGCCCCCTATATCACGGCAACTCAAGGATGGAGGTGGCGCTACCTCGGCCATTGGAGGTAATGGGTCGTGGATTCCGATTTCTGTTAATTCCACAGTTACCACCACTACCAGGACTACAGTCCCAGCTCCTCAGACAACACATGCTACATCAATTCTGATTCCTGTCAACACACTCACTCAATCAATTCTGGTTTCTTTACATGTAATGCCAGTATCAGACATCTCATCAAACTCGTTCAGTTTTCCGCTCCAAAATGGTTTTGACTGTATTTCTTATGATGAGTTAGCTTTGCCTAGACCTGTGTTGGAGGTTATTTACCTTATAGCGCACGATGACGTGCAACCTGTAGAAGTGAGGAGGTCGCATCAGACATCGCGGGAGGTGTTGGAGAACCCCTCAGTGACTGATGTTGAATTTCAGGATCATTCAGAGAATTTTATTGATAGAGATTCTGATGCCCGACCCTTTGATCCTCCTGTAGCTACTCTTGATATTTCTGATGGGTCTCTTGTTGGTGTTGATGTGATCGAGATCAGCTCTCAAGTGGGTGTAGCGCAACATGTTGTTACTAGTATACATAGTAACGCTAGAATTCAGCAAGATTTGGAACTATGGCGCCGAGTAAAAGAATATGATAAAAAATCTGCGGAAATGCCTTTTATTCCTGTGTTAACAAGAAAGCAGAAACAACACCTCAAAAAGACTACATCTGGTAAGCCTTACATAACTCGTTCAACGGGTGACAACTCTACATCTAATCAATGATAATGTTGTATTGGAATGTCCGTGGTTTTGGCAATTCGGACACCAAAGTTGCCTTGAAAAATCTTTATTTGTCTTATAAGCCCCTATTTATTTTCTGGGTTGAACCCATGATTAGTTTTTCTCATGTTCCTTCGTGGTATTGGCATAATATTGGAGTTACTAAGAGTTGTCTGAATAATAGAGGTCATTTGTTACCAAATTTATGGGCTCTATTGGGAGATGAGGTGCAGGCTATAGTTATTTTTGGCTCTGATCAATGCATTGCTCTTGAAGTTACTTGTCAGCAGTCGTCTGTTTATATTGCGGCAGTTTATGCTAATACATCTTATTTAAATCGTCGGCAGTTGTGGGCTGATCTTACGCAGTCAGCTTTACCGTCAGAGTTTCAGTAGGTTTTTTTTACGGACCGGTGTGGTTTATCTCGGTTTAGATATCCGTAGGTGGCTGTTCTATTGTTTCTTTTTTGTTTGTCTTTGTTTTTTATTTCTTTTTCTGAGGGTTTTGGCCTAGTCCCCCCTCTTGTATTTTTCCCCCTTTTTTTAATAAAATTTGAGATTGGCGGTACAGGATGGGAGTTCATCGGGGTGCCAACCTAGTTGGGACGTCGTTGTTTCTCCTTGATGCCTGTCCTTTCTCCTGGTTTACCTAAAAACAATTAATTTCTAGGCTTAATTGATCATTTGGTCCATTAACTTAATTTTTTTCTTCTTCAGAATGGTCATTTAACTAAAAAATGTCTCAAATTGGTCCCTTATGTCTTCTCCCGTTTCCTTTTTTGTTCATCTTCGTTGGTTTTTAACATCAAATCCTTCCCTCGTCGGGACCTATCTAAGTGAAGGAATTTGAAATAATAGAAGTTAAATAAAAAAAAAGCATGAAAAAAATGACATCCAAAATTTGAAACCTAAGATAAAAATTAAACAAATGACACATAAAAATGAACAAAACAAATCATCGTAATGTTGAGACTTTTGTGGAAGCATACATCGAATTGTATTATTGCATTAGGCTAAAAGCAACAACACAAGTGAGATTGATATCACATCTTCATCCAAAGTCCGAAGACATTAGGTATAAGGGTAATCTCAATTATATGTTGCTCAACATCTACTCTTGAATCCATTTGAAACCTAAGATAAAAATTAAACAAATGACACATAAAAACGAACAAAACAAATCATCATAATGTCGAGACTTCCGTGGAAGCATACATCGAATTGTATTATTGCATTACGCTAAAAGCAACAACACAAGTGAGATTGATATCACATCTTCATCCAAAGTCCAAAGTCCAAAGACATTAGGTATAAGGGTAATCTCAATTGTATGTTGCTCAACATCTACTCTTGAATCCAATATGGAATTTTCATTAACACTTGACACATTAGAATCTCTCCATTAAGTGTTAGACTTTCCGTGTCCGTGATCTACCACAAAGGACCACGTTTGCTCCCCTACAATATTGAACCATAGGATACCACAATTGGAGGAGCAAGCACTGGTGTGAATCGACACATTGGAGAAAGGGAAACTATACAAGTGAAAATGATACCACATCTTTAATCAAAATTTTAAGACTCGAGTTTATGATATTTTTCACTTATTTGTTGGTCAACCTCAACTCTTTTATCCAATGTTGAGATTTACTAAACACTTGATACATCACAATATTCTCTCTCTCTCTCTCTCTCTCTCTCAAAGTATAACGAAATTCTAACCCGTGTTTGGCACGGGTGTCCATACTAGTAAGGGATCAATTTAAGACGTTTTTTTAGTTAGGGGACCATTCTAAAAAAAAGAACTAATAGGAGTTGAATGATTGTAAGCTCTTCAAGATAGGGGGCGAATGAATAAAGGGTCTGTGGGAGGGGAGGCTTCGAATCCATGGCATAGACCACTCATTTATTTTTGAACCGTCTCCAATCTTCCATCTATGACCCAAGGTAAGCAGAGATTGAGTACTCCAAAGACTCCTCCATGTGAAGCTTGGATTATGACCAAGAGAGGCATCCGAAAAGTCCCGACGTAGGTCTCACCGGTTTGATTTTCAATCCGGTTTTTAAAACGTTGGTCTATACACACATCTACGTTTTAACATACATGATGTTCATGTATACATTTTCCACCAATAAAAGGTCAGAATTAAATTCAATACTTCTACTTATTATTTTTTAACATGTATCATTGACATGCTCCTACATAAATTTATTTCTTAGATCGCGTAGAAACGCAATAGACGGCAAAGTTATCTTTCAAGATATTTAATACTACGACTTTCTAATGACTAAATTTATGGGTTAAACATATTTTTATCAGTCTGCACTTACTTCCCAGTCAAACTCCAAATTATTAGGACCCTTCTTTTAAATACCAAAAAGTTAACATTAGAAGATCTCATACTATGCATGCATATATATTAGAAAGAAGTTGAGAATTTAGAGCCGTAAACCTTCCAAACCAAACAACAAGTGAAACAAAACAATAGAATTAGAAGCTATTGCAAGCTCATCATCTAATTAATATAAGGGAAATGTTAATGAAGTAAATATAGTAATATTTGTATTGAAAATTGTGTAATCAAGACATTAAAAACTTAAAAAATATCTTTTTTGACTTATAATTTCTTCTTCTGGTTTCTTTAACCAGTGTCCCGTCGGGACACTGGTTAACATGACCCTTAATATAATCCATAAAGTTTTATACATTCATGTCTTGAATTTAATGGATAACTATAAATCGTAACAAGTTTGAATAAAAGTCATATAGCTACACATTAAATTAATTCACAAATTACAACAGCTCCTTTCTCTTATAAAGAACTCTAGAAAAGGCCATCAACTCATGAAATGGATATAAATATGTTAAAGATTTGTCGTATCTTTCACCAACCTCACTATCACCCTATAAGACAAGTTCAAGGAAGAAATTAGATTATATTAATGCGTTTGGTTTAACCGTTATGTATGTTGGATATGATGACACGTAATTGTGGAATGAGATTTGAACAAAATTATAATAAGATATAAGCTTCAAACATTTATATTATATAGTGAGGAAAAAAACACGAGATATCACCATTTCCAACTCGACCCGATCATGTTTTCTTGTCGTTTTATGGTCCTTATGTTTCTAATTGGCCAACTTAGTCACTAGCAGCTCATTTTGTAAGCATTCAAGGCTTAGTAAAGTATTCATTATCTTTGTATTTTGATGTAAAAATTATACTTATCTTCTGTTTTTGTCTTATTAAAAAATTATTTTCGTATCTCAATAATCAAGGAAGGGTACAATGCTACTTATATACTACGATTACATTACTAGCTAGCTAGCTGCATAATGGAAAAATTATTGAGCATTTTTGTCCTTTATAGCAATGTAATTCATCAGATAAGACAGAAACATATTTCAATCAGCACCAAGGTGCAGTAGCTCTAGAGTTTATAGCTTATAGCTAGCAGATAGACTTGATCTATGTTTTCATAGCAATGTAATTCAACAAGATTAATTGATTGGTGTAATATGATAATTGTGCAGCAAATAAAAAAGTAGGGGCGGGGAAAATAGTTTAATTAACATTGAAGACGTGAAGTAGGGCAAATCTTACACAAAAACTTTTGCAAAAAAAAAAAACCAAGATAACAGATTTTAACCTTCACTTCATCATATCAAATATTACAACAACCTTTTATCATTTAAACCCTACTTATTGAACTAAGGGAAACGTTAACTTGTGCCCTCAAGGCACAAGTTAATGATTCAAATATAGGAAAAACTTATTGGAATGTGTGCATTGCATTTAATATTTAACTTTTGAATCATTTAAATGCACAAAATTTTAGAGAACGTTTCTTCTTTTAATTTTCTTAACATGTGTCCTAAAGGCACAAGTTAACACTACCCTTGAACTAATTAAAGTTGACTTGTTAGATATACTTAAATTTGAAGAAGTTTAACAAATTGCTAGTTGGTTCTCCTGATTTTGATTTCCACAAATTTATCATCCTAAATTTGCTACAATCAATAACCAGAGAGCCCGGATAAATTACATGGTTTGGTGTGCTTTTAAACGTTAATTTTTTATTTTACAAAAATTTAGTTGAGTTTTGATGGCTCACTAAAGTCTGGATCGACCTTAGTAAAGAAATCATCACCCACCATTGGAAGTTTAACTCTAACCTAGCGATTAAGTCACTTTATATCGACTGTGTCAATTTTCGTCGATCTTTTAAACATGATTGGTGTGTCTTCTCTAATATATTTGTTTTTTATGTAGAACCAAAAAAAAATGTGCTAGGGATGGCAGAACGAACAACAAAAGGATTCCACGTGATGCAGGGCTTTTGGGAGAGTGTTCGGGAATGAGACTGTCATTGTCCTTACTTCTGGCGGCTGTGCCTTTAAATCAAAATTGATGATGTAGCCAAAATAAAGTGAGAGAAGGAAAACCTATTATATATTCCCTTAATACTTAAAGTGAAAGAAAATTAACAAGACAAATCATGTTTAATTTTTGGTGTTTTGTGATGGGGTCAATATATCTATTTACAAAATTTGTTTCTTTCTTAAAACTCAATAATCAATTTGTTAAGGTTATTTCATGAATCAAATGAGTTGAATTATATCATTTATTTTTTTATATTTAGGTTTGTTAGTTGATTTTAAATATTTATTAAACTAGTAATAGACCCGTGCTTTCGTACGGGTCACGTGACATTGTGCTAATCATATAAAAAATAATTACATTAATACCATGAAATGTTTAAAAATATTAAATGAAAATTATCAACATTAATATAATGTTTTTATTGAATATTTTTTTCTTATATATAGTAAAATATGTTAAATATTTGAATTGCGTATGTTATGGATTTTATTTTCTAATGTACACGAAAAAAAAGTTATATACATATTTGAGAAAGTTAATAAACTAATTTTTTTTTTAAAACTAATGGTTATTTTCAAAATATCAATATTAATGTAATATTTCTATTAAATAACTTTTTATTTAATATGCAAAACATCGTTCAATGTTTGTATCGCGCCCGTTGTAAATTTTATGCGTTTTATCTGCATAAACAAACTTTTACGTAAATATATGAGAAAGTTGATATGATAAAATTGTGGAAACTCATTAATATTGTCAAAATATAACAGTATTTCTATTGAGTAAATTTTTATTTTACATGCAAAACAGTTCAATGTTTGCATCGCACCCGTTGCAGATTTTATGTGCTTATATATGAATAAATAATTTTTTTATGTACATATATGAATAAATCGACGTGATAGAATTTTGAAAACTCGTGACTATTTTTAAAATATCAACATCAATGTAGTGTTTTTATTAAATAATTTTTTATTTTATATGTAAAACACCGTTCAATGTTTGCACTGCACCCGTTACAGATTTTATGTGTTTTATGTGAAGAAACAAAATTTTATCTAAATATATGAGAAAGTTGATATGATAAAATCGTGGAAACTAATTAATATTGTCAAAATATAAACATTAATATTGTGTTTCTATTGAATAACTTTTGATTTTATATGCAAAATACCGTTCAAAGTTTGCACCGTACCCGTTGCAGATTTTATGTGCTTGTATATGCATAAATAAATCTTTATGTACATATATGAGAAAATTGATACGATAAAATTTTGAAAACTCGAGACTATTTTCAAAATGATAAATTTTTGAAAACCCGTGACTATTTTCAAAACATCAACATCAATGTAGTGTTTTTATTAAATAATTTTTTATTTCATATTTAAAACACCGATAAATATTTGCACCGCACTCATTAAGGATTTTATAAGCTCATACATGCAGAAGAAATTTTTTATTTAACGATATATGATAGTCGATATGATAAATTTGGAAAACTCGTGACCATTTTACAAATATCAACATCATTGTATTGTTTCTCCAAAATACTGTTAAAAATTTACAACGCAATTATTGTAGAATTTATGTGCTTATATTTTCAAAATCAAATTTTATGTACACTGATGTGAGAAAGTTGATATGAATGAATTTTGAAAACAAATTATTATTTTAAAAATATTAACATTAATGTTTTATTTTAGGAATTAACATTAATGTATTGTTTCTTTTTTGAAGAAATTAATGTATCGTTTTTATTAAAAATATATATATGCAAATTAGTAAGATTAGGAGATTAAAAGAGATCATAATAAACCATTTTCCTATACTTATGGCATAAAAGAGTAATATACACTATTTTCCTATATTTATTCTATAATACACTGTTTTTTTTATTATTTAATAGAAAATTGACCATGAAACCCACTAAATTAGTGATATTAGAAGTAAGAAGGAAGAAACAAATTGACTTTTATATTTGCAAAATATAGGGAATTAGTTGTAGGCTTCGTAGTGATAAACCAAAAAAAAATTAATTAAATATATAAGATAAAAGGAATCAAATCACCAAAAAAAACAAAAATTTAGATTATGTGAGCAAACGAGTTGCACATAGTGAGTTAACATAAGTTGTTTGTAAACTTAAAACGAGTCGATTTCAAATTAAAAAAATAGTTGTAGTGACCTCGAGTCAAGTTTCAAGTTAAACCAATTATTGTTCGAGTCTGGTAATTTCTCATATCCTTCGCCAAATAGGTTGTGGAAATACCTTTTTACATATTGAATCCAAACCTTACATTCTTCATCTTTGATATACCTTCCTTAATCCAAGTCTACTGTTTTTCTTTCCTGTTCCATAACAAGTCTATATATATGTAGATGTTTCTCTCTCATTGATGGTTAAGGATTGATATAGCCCATCAAAATCTTGAAGTCTTGCTTCGCTCACCGCCTTCTTGATCTCTTTCTTAACTTGGCGAAATTTGGAATATGGTCCATCAATGGAAAATGGTTCCACTTGGTCGCAGTTTCTACGATTTTTTATTTGAACATCCGGATGACTTTAGTCGGATTTGGACGGCGGGTACAGTTTCACTACAACCGGGACTCCTTCGCCTTTCCCAATGGACGAAGGATTTTAATCACTATTCTCATACACAAACACACACATCAATATGGATCAGACTTGTCGCGTTGCCTCAGGAACATTGGCGCGAGAGAACATTGAAAGAAATTGCAAGCGTTGTGGATACCCCTATATCTATTGATGGACAGACGCGTAATAGAGCCTTCGGATACTATACACGCATCCTTGTTGACATTGATTTATCGAAGAGGGTTTATGATGAAATCCTTGTTGAACGGGAGGGCTTTGCTTTTAACGTCGAAGTGCAATATGAAAGATGTCCTTTGTTTTGCCACCACTGCTATGTCATTGAGCATAATGAAATGAATTGTAAGAGGTTGAATCCTAAGGCTGCCAAGATCCCTGACTGTGGGAAGAAACAAGTTACTGATGCAAAAGCTCCAACACGTGTTGGGAACGGCGCTTCCTTCTCAGGTACCCTACGTTACGTTCAGGTTGTTCCCCACCAGCAGTTGCCTCCTCTGCAGCGACACACACTGTTGTTTCCCCACCAACAGCTGCCATCCCCAATGATAATACAACAACTGCTGCCCCCCAGCCATCAGCTGTCACCTCCCATGAAACTGTCCCCCACAACGACACAGCAAGTCCCACTCCCAACAATTTGCAAGATTTTTCAGAACCAATTCCTCAAGGTAATTTACCTAAGCTTACTATACCTTTCTTGGAACTAGCAGAGCATGCAGATCCTGTTTCCGAGACAACTCCTCTTCCGGTTAATAGAAACAATGATCTTCAAACTCTTCCGGCACATCCTGTTTTCTCTGTTGAAAACGGTGAAGATTATGATGATGATGATGATGATGATGATGACGTTGATATTATGCTTGATGAAAATAATATAGCAGTAGTTGCGTCCAAGGATGCAAATGCTTCCATCCCTCTTGATTTGGCAGCAGTCCACACACCTAGTCAAGCTATGTCTGATGGGTCTCTTGATGGTGACGTTGAACATGATATTAGCATTCAGGATGGTACAACGCTACCTGTTGTAACAGAGGTTCATAGTAGCGCTAGAATTCAGCATGACCTGGAATTATGGCGCAGAGTTAAGGAGTATGATCAAAAAGCTGCGGAAGTCCCTTTTATTCATGTGTTAACAAGAAAGCAGAAGCAGCACCTTAAAAAGACCACTATTAGTAAGCCTTACAAAACCCGCTCTACGGGTGATAATTCCACCTCTGATCAATGATAGTTATGTACTGGAATGTCCGTGGTTTTGGTAACTCGGACACCAAAGTTGCCTTGAAAAATCTTGTCTTTATTTTCTTGGTTGAACCTATGATTAGTTTCTCGCTCGTTCCTTCTTGGTATTGGCATGGTATTGGAGTTACTAAGAGTTGTCTGAATGATAGAGGTCATTTGTTACCAAACATATGAGCTCTTTGGGGAGATGAGGTGAATGTTATTGTTATTTTTGTCTCTGATCAATGCATTGCTATTGAAGTCCATCAAAATTTCAGCAGGATTTTTATGCGGACCGGTGTGGTTTACTTCGGTTTAGATTTCCGTAGGAGGCTGTTATTTTGGCTCTTTTTCTCTTTTGTCTGATTTTTGTTGGTTTTCTGTTTTTTTTCGAGGATTTTGGCCTAGTACCCCCTCTTGTAATTTCCCCCCCCTTTTTTAATAAAATTTGAGACTGTCGGTATAGGATGGGAGTTCATCGGGATGCCAACCTAGTTGGGATGTCGTTGCATCTCCTTGATGCATGTCCTCTCTCCTGGTTTACCTAAAAAAAATCTCTTAACTCTTTTATAATTTTCCTAAGTTTAAACATTTTTACACCTAAACCAATCTTTGAAACATTCCCTTTTGATTCTAACTTTACTTTAAACACTTTTGTTCCACCACCAAGATTCTTTACCCTATGTGTCCAAAACCTCTTGATTCTTCCAATGCCTCTTTCGCTATTTTTCTAATTTGGTGCATCATTTTGTCTCACGTATTGTTTGTGCTCACCTACGGTTTCCTGAAACCTCCCCTCTAAGATTTTGTGTTGAAAAAACATTTGTTTTTCACCCTTTAAATGTTACCACTTGATATGTGGAGCTTCAGTTTAGCTTCTTCTCTTCACGATCCTCTCAAACCTTACATCCATAACCAATACTCTATGTTGAATAGTCAATCTCTCTACAAGTATGACTTTACAGAGGAAACAAATCTTTTTGTCTTATCGCCTAATAAAAAACAAATTCATCTGAGAACATGTCATCCCACTCTTCCATATGATAAGATGCTTCTTTGTTGTCTTAAAGCACGCATTAGATATAATAAGGTCAAAAGTCGTCAAAAAAACCCAAGATTGAATTACCCTTTGCTTTAACATCCCCGAGGCCATAACCCATGTGCAAGCCCTTAAAACCTATTGATACACTTCATACATGCCCATCAGATCCCCTCATAGAAAAAACTTTTCTCATAGTTGTAAATGTTGAAATACGCCTTTTAACTCTTACCAAAACTTCATTTAAGATGATTTACTAACCTAACCTGAGGTGTGTAAGTACTAATAATATTAAAGGTATATTGTTCTACTATAAATTTTAGGTATATGGTATGATCTCTTACACTCTTTATATCCACAATATCCTTCTTTCACTCCTTATCAACAATAACGCATACCCATTTCTTGATCTAAATATGTGATATACTCTTGCTTATTTTTCACTACATCCAGGCAGTGATGCAGAGACCTTTGTTCATTTCACACTGTACTTAAGCTATACAATGTGTTGCTTATGGGTAACAATGTAGCACTCACGCTATTGGTGTTATGGAGATTCGACAGAGTTTTACGTTTTTTAAAGAGACAAAGTCTTACATTGATTGCTAAGGTCTAACAAAAACTCCCCTCTTACCTGGATTTGAGACCGACTAAGCATAACATGGCTAACATTGGCTGGATTTTCTACGCTCTTGTCGAAAAATAAAGAGTTTCTAACACTTAATCTGACCTGAAAGTTGTATAAATTGATATGAAAATATAGTATTCCATTTGAATTATAATAAAGTTATGATGTTTGCTTCAAATTAAGCATTCAGATAAAAAAAATAGGATAAAAATAATTTACATCTTAAAATTTTATTCAAGTTTATTAATTTCAAAACTATTCCCTATAACTTTGACCCAAACTATTTTTTTCCCTTTATTTTTTTGCTATTTTATAAAAATATCAAGTGTATGTCTAGTATTGATTTCGAGGTTGATTCAAAAAGACTAGTTGATTATTTCAACAAAGGGCGAGGAGATGTCATGTCACCGAATTTGGATCCATTATTGTTAGTTGTATCGAATTCTGCAGTTCCTATTTAAGAAACTCTCATGTCGAGTTTATTAGGAGACAAACAAATGAGGTTACATATGAATTAGCTAAGACAGCAACATCTAGTACTAGCTTCCATATCTTTGATGAAATTCCAACATATATGACTAATTTAATTTTTAATGAAATGATATAAGTTTTTTTTCTAAAAAAAAAAAGTGTATGTCTAGTAAACAACATGACTTGACTTGAACTGACTCAAGGGCCCCTTATTTTATCACTTAGATGTAATCGTGTTTGCAGTGGACCAAACTTTGTCCACAACCGAACATAATATGATGCAATCCTATATGTCGTTAGCCAAATATCTCATTCACCTTGGAAAGTTACATTTTCCATTTAGAAAAAGTTGCTTCGATCCCTTCTATAATAATATATCATCAAATAAAAATTACATGAATCACCTCACAAATTTTTCTTATTGATTCCTTTGAACTATTGTAACTTCCTTGTTGTGAATTCGTTCATTCATCACTCAAATCACTAGTGTTACGTACCATACACTGAACATGAAGAAACTAACTCCCTCCTATCTTTTCCTTCATCTCAATTTCATTCCCTCAAATTACTTTCCACATGATAGGAGTGTCAATTTTGTTTAGACCAATATCATGTGCTTTTACATTGAACCCACTTGGCAAATGCTTCAAGTGTTTTGATATCAGCTCTGTAGTGCTTCTGAGTAAACTCAAGCAACATAGACCATGTGAAATCAGGGTAGATCCTTGGGTTGTAATTGTCCACCAATTCACATGGTGGAGTTACCACTTTATCACTTAATGGACACAAAAAGAAAGCAAGAGATTTCCTTGTCTTTTCGCTGTTTACCACTGCCCTATGCAAACAGCTCTTGTATCTCCCATTTGAAAGTGCCTAATCAATACAAAATCAAATTATGTTTAACTTAAGAAATATGATATGGTAGTAAAACTCATTCTAAAACAACCTAATTACTATTCACCAACAAAAATTCAAAATTGTTTTTTTTTTTTTTTTGTAATAAAATCTCATGCAGCAACATATATGCCTAGTAAAAAAGTTATTACAAAACGTTTATCTCTCTCAATTTAATAGTCTCCAATTGGATGCACCATAAAGTTGATTGCAGAGAGAAAACAATACAATCGGCTAACCAAAAACACGTGTGAATTATCTCTATTACATCATGATTAAGGTAGGAGAGAGAAAAATATATAATATTATTTTATGTGATCAACATTCTACTAAAATCATTTTGTAAATGAAGAGAACCCTAACCTTTAAAATTTGTCACGTATAATTAGAGGTCATTGTTTTATTTTACATAATAATAATAATAATGGATAAAATTGCACCAAATATTGAAACTTGAAAGAGGAACATACCATGAAAGTATCACCAATATTGACAACAAAAGCATTGAAATGTGGGCTAATGGAATGCCATTGATCGTCAACATAAACTTGCAAGCCACCTACTTGATCCTGGTGAAGAATGGTTAAAGATGTTGGATCACAATGAGGTCCAGTGCCTAGAGTGAGCTCAGGTTTTTGACAAGTAGGATAGTAATTGAGCCTCATTATTGAACTATTCTCTTCAAAAAATTCCCTAAAATGGGTTTTACCAACTCCAAGGCTCATTCCTAGAATCTCCATTATACCTAAAGAAAGATTGCTCATAGCTTTGCAGTAGTCTTGATAAACCCCCCTGTATGAAATATAGCTAGTAAGAACATGATTTAACAAAATTGGGAAACATGAGTGAATTGCTAAGAAAATTCTTGAACTTTGATATTTTTGATGGAATTACTTTAACTATTTACAATTTTCTGTAATAAATTGTTATTGATAAATTTGACATATACAAAGAAATAAAAATTTGTCTTATAAGTGCAATTTAGATGGTAAAAATCACAGAGACATTTGATATGTTGGGATGTAGTTTCTAATCTGTACTACCCTTCTTCTTCCCATTTAATATGTGTGAAGTTTATCACTTAACTCTTTGACACGCAAAAATAGAAACAAAAAATTTCAAAAAAAAAATGCGACAATTAAAAAGAAACAGCAATTAACAACAAAAAACTGAAAGAAAAAATGTGACATTATTATATTACCCAAATTTCTCAAACTCATTGCCCATTGTGTTGCACAGATAGTCTCTGACAAGATTTGGTGATTTTTTATCAGCTGAGAATTGAAAGGAAAGTGTCTCTTTCCATGGGAGTTTGGAAGAGAATCTGCCAGTGAAACTACTAGCATAACCACAGTGCTCCCCTGTTTTCCTCTGAGCTCTCTGTTTCTGAGACAGGGGAAGCTCAAAAAAATCATCCATGAAAACATGAGCATCAGATATCAACTTTTCATCAATTCCATGATTGATAACAAGAAAAAAACCATGTTTTTGACATGCTTCACCAACAACCTTTGATGCTTCCATTGCTGCAACTGGATCACCTGAGAGAAAACCTCCCAAATCAATGAATGGTACATCAAGCTCAGGTACGTTTAAACAAGCTTGTTCTTCATCAGGCCAAATGAATTGTGTTGGTAGATTAACTTGGTGTTTGAGAACTGATGCATCAAAAACTAGTGGTTTTTCTTGTTCTTTGTTTTCTTGGTTTGGTAGTTGTTGAGGCATGCTTGTTATGCATTCTATTGGCATTGCATTAATTAGTTAATAATACAAAAATTGTAGCTATGATCAAGAGAGAGAAAGAGTAGTTGTTATCACGAGGAGAGGGAATGAAAATAAGTTGATAGATGAGATGAAAGAAACGCCAAGGCCGTTTGTTTGGGAAATCTTGGAACAAACTTTGGAATCTTATATAAGCAGAGATACTAACAGTAGCACACGCGCGCAAACACTTACCCACAAACACTTCGAGTTGTATTACTTAAAGTGTTGTGACAAGAGGACAACGCTCCCCTTAACGTTCACTCTCTTATTTAGTGGAATCTACGTGGATACCATATTTTAGAAATGAATCTTACATAAAGTAGTGAGATTTGCACGAGTTTCATCCAATAGTAGAGTGAGTGTTAGAGAGTGTACTGATAAGGAAGTGTTTCTAACATTTTTTGTTTTGATAAATACCGAACATAACAACATAAAACGAAAAGATATGTGTTATTTGAAAAACCATTTGTGTGACAACTTTTAGGACAACCATATATTTACAAAGAAAATTATGTATTGACACGAAAACCAAAACAATAGAGAGAAAGTAAAAACATGATGTGAGTATGAGAGAGAGAAAGTTGTCACAAAAGTTATTACAAAACGGTTGTACAAATATCATTTCTCAAATAGAAAAACACGTGATAAATGATCAGATTTTTGTCTTATACAACAACATTTGGTTTGATGGACAAAATGTTATTTTGGTATTTTAGATAAGTGCGGTGTTGTAGAGAGCGAATGAATGCCTCGAGAAAATTCAAGAATGCATATGTGTATAGCTTGAATTGGCAAACAGTTCGGATTTGGTGGAATAAAGGAGGTAGTGGTGCCAATTTTTTTGCATCAACAAGCCACATTTATTGGGACAATTTCGCTATATGTTTTTCAGGAAGTTTAGCATTTCCCTTTAGATAACTTGTATTTGAGATAAAAAAATTGTGTTGTGACTTTGTCAAGGAAAAGAATTTCAATTTTTATCCAACCATTGTCCCTTGTTTATCCAATCTACAAAACAGTTTTACAATCAAACACACTACAACTAAATTTGTCATGTCCAAACGTTTATTTTTCAGCATATCAAACCAACAGAGTATGTTTGTTTTGGCTTAAAAAATAATCATTTTGCTTTAAAAAATTCTAGAGATGTCTATTTAGAGATTTTTTTATAAGAAAATAAAAATTGAAGCTAATTTTTATTTGTTTACTAACATAAAAATCATTTAAAAAATGGTAGTGTTAACTTGTGTCTTTAGGGCACATGTTACGAAACCTAAAACAAGAAATATTCTCTAAAATTTTGTGCATTCAATTTATTTAAAAGTTAAAAATTAAATGTAATTCACACGTTCAAATACATTATTTCTATATTTGATTCATTAACTTGTGTCTTAAGGGCACAAGTTAGATTTCCCTTTAAAAAAATTTAAGTTCTTACACTCGATTTTGTTGAATTTAGAAAAGATAAATTTTGGAAAATCTACTAGAAATAACTTTTTATTTTGAGGTTAAAAATGATTTTAAAAAAATTTTTTTTTTTTTTTTAAAAAAACAATATTAAAATAATAAAATTAATTTTTTTATGATAAAAATATATATTTTTTCAAAAAATAGCCAAAACAAATGAGCACTTGTATTAGAAAGGCTAGAAACACTCTATCTCTAACACTAACTCTTTTATTATGTGACACTCATAGGAATTTCACCATTTTAGGCGATACACATTTTCAAATGTTGGTGGATCCATACGAGTTTCACTCAATATGATAGTGGGTGTTAAAAAAGGATAGTTGATAGCTCTCCTTTTATTTAGACACATAAATCCGAATAATGTATTTCGGCACTCTATACTAAGGGTGTATTGGTTCGAATATTTATAGAAAATAAATTTGAACCAATAAAAATTTATTGGTTTGGCTTGATTTTTGCAATCTTTTTTTACGAAATTCAAACCAAACCGGTGAAGAACGAGATGATTTGGTTTGGTTTGATCGAATTGAAATTCTTACAAACTTAAGAAATTTATTTAAAAATATCCAAACATAAATAAATTTGAACTGATAAAAAATAATTGGTTTGGTTTTATTTTTTCAATCCTTTTTTATGAAATTCAAACCAAACTGATGAAGAACTAGATGAGTTGGCAGCTTGATTCGATTGAATTGACATTCTTTCAATTTTAAGAAATTTATTTAAAAATATCTAAAAGAAGCTAAAAAATAATTGGTTTGGTTTTATTTTTTCAATCCTTTTTTATGAAATTCAAACCAAACTGATGAAGAACTAGATGAGTTGGCAGCTTTATACTATTAACACAAGACAATAAGCTAAAAAAAATATTTGATCACGAAAAAATAAGCTAAAATAAAAGCACTAATAAAGTGTCAAATGAAAGGAGAAAAAAAACATACAATGTTTTGGTTTGGGTTGCGGGTGATAGATAGTGAACGACGAGAAATCTGTACCCTAACAAATAGAAGACGGGTTTGATTGGTTTGATACGATATGGATCATAATACGAAGAAAAAAAATGAACCAATTTAATTAGTTTGAATTGGATCTTCGAATTCATGGAATCATTAGTTTGGTCCTTACACTTCTACCACATACAATTGAGTGTGAACATCTGTCCGGAGAAGACACAACAAGCATATGAGAAAGAAAACTATTTTTTTCTTCTGAATATACATATATATATATATATATATATATATTTGGGTTTTGCTTGAAGACACCTTTTTTGAAGGTGTCTTTTAGCAAAGTTATAACTAAAAAGTGGAAATCATACATTGAGGTGTGAGTTGTTAAAAGACATATTTATGGATGGCTTCTAGCAAAACCCTATATATATAATATATATTGAAAATTAATAACTCTTATGTTGGTTGCTTTTTGTTTATTGTCTTGAGAATCTTATTTTGAAGTACATTCATCTTTTATTCTGAATTACGTTTTGGATTTGTCTTTATTAACGTAATGTATATTGATACTAGTATAAAAAAATATATCAAAAAACAGTACAGTGCATATTTTTATTTTAGTAATTTCAGTCAAAATGTTATTTGAATATTTTCCTAGAGCTACTTTGAATTTTACACAGATGAAAAAAATTCAAGATGTAAATAGTAATGAAATAATAATGATTTTTTTTATTTCGGCATAACTCAACTCCAAAAGCATTATGAGGTGAGAGTTGTCTTTACTTGTAACCACTATTCATGTCATATCATTATTATATAATAAATAAATAGATAAATGAGATTCTCGAGTAATATTAAAGAGTGAATATTTGTGGATTGTCCAACAAAACTATGATATATATTGATATCATATTAAAATTTTGAGCATTGGTCTAACTCGACTCCTATAGCTACCTTATTGCATGACAATATATTGCAAAATCCAAATCTTACATTGACTGAAGATATGATCTAAATTGAGCTTGTAAAGTTTGATCAATCATCGCTTTATACTAATCGATTTTGTACAATTAAGTTAACTTGTAATATAAGGTGGTATTAAAGCATATTTCAGATTTGTATTAAGCTATCATCAGACCCAATAGATGCTTGAGTATTGGGGAAAAAAATGAAGTCTTACATTGATTAGAGATACGATTTAAATAAAGTATGTACGGTCCAAATAATTCTCATCTTGCATTTCAATTTTTGAATTATGCTCAAAATACTGTAAAATATATCACGTTAAAAGATAGCTTATGCAAATATGCCCTGAATTTTGAGAAAGGAATCCAATGTGAGATAATTGTCGTGAATTTGAATCTTCTTTTATTTTTCAATAAGATAATATAGTTGTATTACAAAGAAAAAGACAGGCTAAGTGAGCTGGCTTAGTTAAAGCTTATAGCATGGAAGTGATGAAGATGAGTAAAAAAGATATTTTTGGATGCTCCTGATTCAGTCCATTCTGAAAAATAAATATCTTGCAAAGAAATTATTCCATTGTTGCTATATGTACTTCCACCTCGAACAAAACTTTCTTCAATGAAAAGTGCAATGGCGATGGAGATGGATTTTTTTTTTTTTTTTGGACATGGAAAAAGATGGAATTTGTTAACATATAACTTTATGCGTTTTATGAATAAGTATAATATGTCAAATGTATCAGATTAAGGTCATTAATTACGAAGTACAAAGTATGCAAAATTACAACCATACATTAATCGACACATACTCACTTTCTCTTTATAGAGTGAGAAAGTATGCTTGGATGACATCTTAAAATCGTTAGTGCACAATGCTACTTTCATACCCTCGACTTAGAGAGACCCCACTACTCTTTTAGATGAAACAACAACGGGAAACTTGATGCAAATTGTTAAAGTCAAATGTGGAAGTAACTACAAATGACTTGTGTCCACTCTCCACATTTTTTTCTTCAAAACTTTGATTTAATGACCGACTAATTTGAGGGGATTAATCTCACCGCTCACTTGCAGAGGGCTGTTCTAAGCCAGAGTAAAACTCTGTATGGACTTGCCCACCGAAGTTGGCACCAGAGAGAGTCGAACCTGAGACCTCGAGAGGAGTATACTTCAAGATCTCAAGCCAACCCCAAATGGGTTCACTCTGCACGTTTTTACTCTTGGAAATTGAATTACTAATTAGTGAAGAAGGCTAGCAATAATTTCTCGATAATACTTTCTCTAATATTCACTCTTTTATTGGGTGAAAATAATATATATTATATTATTTTATGTGGATTTCATTTTAAAGTGGAAAATTCATCGGTTTAACTCAATAAGAGAGTGAGTGTTCGAGAATGTTTAAAAAACAATGTTGCTAGCACTACTCTTAGACCATTCCCAATGAAAGGATATGTCCACTTAAGACATAGTACCTATGAAGTACCCCTATTGGGGGGGAATTATTTGAGTACATGATGGAAATATGCATTCTTAAGTGGAATCCATGTTTTTAAATATTAGAATACTGAAATGTAATTATATAGAGTTTTTGATATATAATTACATTCTTAAGTGGAATCCATTTTTTTAATGGTAATACCTAAAATATGATCAAAGTATGTGTTAGCGGTCAACACTCGAGGGGATTTAGTCCCACATCGGATAGATAGGATTCTTGACAAGAGTATATAAGGAGCAGGCACTCATCACCGTACAAGCCGGTTTTGTATGGATGAGTTAGGCCTTGATATTCGTTACATGGTATCAGAGCCTATCGGGTCCATCGTTGGGCTTGCATCGTCCACGCTTCAGGTCCATTTGACCGGACTGAAGCGTGAGGGGGTGTGTTAGCGGCCAACACTCGAGGGAATTTAGTCCCACATCGGATAAATAGGATTCTTGATAAGAGTATATAAAGAGGAGGCACTCCTCACCGTACAAGCCGGTTTTGTACGGATGAGTTAGGCCTCGATATTCGTTACAGTTTGTTATATTAATGTATATAATTAAACTAGATTGCTTGTTTTAGGACGCGGAGAAAAGAAAAAAAAAAGATAGAGGAGGCTCATAATAAATTAAAAGTTGCTCCTGCCCAGCTTAGAGTTAAAGCCTTAGGAAGGTGTTGAAGAAAAACCTTGTATACAAACTTATGGTAAATTGACGAGGAAAAAGTGTGACAACGATGAACAAACATATAGAATATGAATCGAGTACATGCTCAATACAAGGTAGCGTGGATCAATTACTATAATGACGAGTCCTATCAAAAGAGGATAACGCATCTTTTAATTTGTGGAAGCATTTGTTAACTATAGTAACTTAATGATGTAAAGAGCAAGCACATATGCTATTATATATGTAGAGATCACCTGTGGGAGGGTGGGTGGGGGTGGGGTGCTTGAGCAAGGGTTGCGACATCCGGTTATATTTTAAGGATTCCAAATGGACACACATCAATTTGTGACTTGGTAGTAAAGCATTATGCTATATGGTAGAGTTCTGTAGAGTCAGATTTGCAGAAAACTTTTTATGTTGATATCAGCTCAATATTATAGAAGGATAAAAGTGTTAGGGAATTATGGTGGAGCCTAAATTAATTGGGTGGATCGTCATAAACAAAACAAGTGAATTTTGAGATTATTCTATCTAAAATTTGAAGACTTTAGGTATACATGTCAAATCATATTTAACACAAACATTCTCTCGCTCAACTTTCACATTCTAGATCTAACACTGTGAATCACTTTCGCTCCTCTACCAAATCAATCGAACCAAACTTTGATACAATTGTTGAAACTTCTAGAAAAGGCATAAATAATAGGGTGGAATGATGAATCATCATACTGAACTCAGATAATCCATACATTTGAGTTTGGACGTCACATCTTCATCCAAAACTTAAGATTAAATAGTATATGAGTCACCTCATCCAATGTGAAACTTTTAACTCATAATTGACACATCAAAATAAAACAACGTGACATAGATATAGTGTTTCATGTTATGAATTTTGTTTATATGAGATTACAAAACATGACTTTTATGTTGTTTATATTCGAGATCGGAGAAAATATCATATAAATCATATACGTAAAGATACAACAAGAACAAGTCGTATCTCGCTAATTAAGGACGGGCTACATCGATATCAACATTCGCATGACACTTGTACAATAAATATCAGACAACTCAGATAAATGTCTCATAAAAATTTGTTTTTTTTTGTTTAGAAACTTCTTAGACAAATCTCAAACTCATCTGGCAAGAGTTTAAAATGTTTTTGAGCAATGCTAATCATTGAGGGGCTAAAGACATTCAATTTGATTAGAAGTTTTAAAGTTTTTTCGATAGTTGATGGATAAATAAAATGTCAAACACTATCATACTTTGATCTAGAATTTTTTTAAATCAAAACAAATTACTTAATTTAAATGCATATGTATATATTTTAATTCTCAATTTTTATCTTATATATACAGAGAGACGTTGCTGTCTTGTATTTTTTAAATTAACGTGTCCATATATTGGTGTCTGTGTCGAAATCCATATTTTATAGATCTGGTAACATTGTGTTTACATAGATGCCATGTTATAAGGAGCAGTTTGACAGAAAGTAAAATGATAGTAAAAAAACGTGATACTCTTAATACTATTTTCTTCCCTAAATCCTCAAAATACCAAAATCTCCATATCTAGAATTCCTCAAATCTGAAAAATTCCCATAATCTCTTTTTCCTTTAAATCTCTGATCTCTTCTTCCATAAATAGTGGAGATATGTGGAAGTGATTGCTTTGATTCACACTCCCCTTTATATAGTGGAGAGATGTGGATAGCATGAGTGTGATAGTGAATGATTTCACAATTTCAAGACTTAGTACAATATACTATCCATCATTTTATCAATGTACGTAAAACTTTCTACAGTCAATGATAAACTCCAAGAACGTGAAAAAAATTACTTTGAATGTAGTACTCTATCTATCAACTATGGATGAATTTCTTACGAATCTTCCCCTTCACAGTTTAATCAAGGGTTGTAGCAACTAATGATAACCACACACAAAAAATAGACAAAGCGTTAAAAAATAGTATATTAGACAGATGCAAAAAGAAAGATATAATAGACAGATCGAAAAAATAAGAAACATTTTGTGCAACTATCGTTAAAGATGCTCTGAAAGTGACAGAACCTAAACCCAGATTAACTTCCCAAACAAAAAGAGTCATCAATAGTTGAGGAATACCAGGAGGGCGCTTGAAACAGTAACAGACCAATGTTTCAAATCAAAAACGAGGAAGACACTGTATCTCTTCCTAAAGTAGATCACATATGCTGATTTAAACTAAGGAATTGAGTTCAAATGGTAAATAAGTTCTACCAAATGACAAATTATTCGAGATAAACTAGTTTTCCCATGGAAAGTATAACATGCATGTATTTCAAACATTTATAATTCAAACATCAAATGTTATACTCCCTCGGTTTGTTTCACAATGAGTGTCGTTTAAGGTTTTGACACACATGTTAATAAATGGAATGAAATAATCATTAGACATAACACTTTTACAAAACTGCTCTTACTTTATAAGAAAAAGACAAACTTAAAGTTGCGTTGAAAATTATATTGGAGAAAAGTTGGAATATTTATTGAGGGTAAAGTTGGAAGAAAAAAAATTAAAATTGTATTGGAAATTAAAGTTAAAGAAAAAAAAATTACTTTGGCTAAAGTGACATTCGTTATAAAACGGAGAGAGTATAATATTAGAACTCAACTTTCACAATTGTTTATTAAAAGTCTTATACTAAAAGGACCTAAAGGCTCATAACATAGTTAGCATCATATAATATGATCATCTTGTATCTAACGACTTGTTCACTTGCAACATCAATTTCTTAAAAATACAAATGATAAAAGATTAGTCTATTGATGATTTCAAATTCTTGATGGGCATAGAGCATTATTTTAAAGCATGTAGTTTAATTGTTGGGTTAAATATGTTTTTAGTCCTTACATTTTGCGCTCCTTTGATAAACAATCCCTACATTTAAGTAAATGTTTTTAAAATCCTCACATTTTATATCTGTTACCAAATTTAGTCTCTGCCGTCAATTTTCTGTCCAGTCACCAAACATACTTTTGATCTGGCAATTTGTTTTTTTACCTTTAAATATGTTTTTGGTCCCTATAAAATTGATACCTTCTAAGTTTAGTCTTTACTTAATTTTAATAGTTTTTTTTAGTCCCTATGAAAAAATTTTGCACTCAATATTAGTCCTTACTCAATCCAATTTGTTTAATTTATGCTTTAATCATGTTGCATTGTTTGAATATTAGGGGAGGCCATGTAAAAATCCATCCAATGTTGTTGAGAGTAGTTCTGCCAGGGGAAAGAAAGTAGTTGATGAGTCTAGTGATGTTGTGAAAAGGAAAAAACAACCTGCACCAAAGAAAGGAAAGTTGTTGCTGCTAAATCTGTGCCAGTGATGTCTAAGGCTGGTGATGCACCTCAACCTGATGTTGTAAGGGTTATTTAAGCCGCTAACTCATTACTGCACTTTATGGGTTCTTTTATTGGTTTCTGTTACGTGAACAAAGATATATAATTCACTGTTATGCTTGAAAGTTTGGTTATAACATAGAACAAATGAAACCAACTTTGTTAATGTGAAGTTATTTGTAACTAAAATTATTGCAGTCTACTGTCAATGAGGCTGAAGCCATGATGCAAGGATTGAAAGCTTTGCCACCAAATGTTTTTGAAGAGACAATAGGTGGATTAGTTCATGGACTAGTTCGTTGGAATCATAATGTATCCAAAGTGACCAAGGTATTTCACTAATTGCATTTTACCTCAACCTGATACATGTTTGATGATCAATGTTGTACTTATTACAACTTAAATTTTTGTTATACAATATAATTTGCATATTTAATTTATATATTATAGTTTACTTTAGTGGTTCATTCGAGTTTTTCAGTCTAACTCCACAACCACGTACAATCATTCTTGGTTAAACTTTATTTATCAATTATCTCTTGCTCGTACTTCAAATTAACATACCCTCTTCTCCCGATAACTGGAAGATTAAAAAAAACATTGAGGTCATTCATTAGTTGACTTAGGACTAGGCATGACAATGGGGAGGGATGAGGATGAGTTTTACCTTCCCCGTCTTCATACCCTACTCCAATATACTTACCCGTTACCCTACCCATATCTAGTGGGGATGAGAAATCGAATCTCATCCCATCCCCGACGGGTTCTGGTATCCCCGCTCCATCCCCATCCCCGTAGTGGATATATATTTTTTAATAAAAATAATTTTTTTAAATAAAAAATAAAAGTATTTTTCAGCCCCAGGCGCATTGTTGTAATGCATTATCCAGCAAAGAGACAATGACGATCAATGACTATGGTGATGGAGAAGAGAGAGGCCGAGATTGTGAAATATGGAAGGAGAAAATAGAGACTATCATAAATAAGCGTCAATAGAATTATAGAGTTTGAGTGGGTGAAAAGAGAGAACTATGAGAAAAGAGAGATAATGTGGGTGAAATGATTTAGAGTTTGAGTTTCTAATTATAAAAAAAAGGTAATAAACTGATTTTCAACATTTGGGACGGGTTTGTGTATGGGTTCGGGGTGGGTATATATATCTCCATGACCCGTCGCGTACCCGTGCTTTGAAATCGGAGAAAACTCAAACTCATACCCAAACCTAATCAAAGTGGAGAAAACCTGTCAAATTGAGTTTGGCTCGAGCGGGTATGGGTTTTGTTGCCATACCTACTTAAAACTAGTTAATCACACTTGAACCCAACAAAATGAACCTAAAACGTGATAAAGGGAAACAAATCAGCATAAGCCGCATGATATAATTATAAATTATAACCACCACAAGAATAAGCATGATTATGTTAAAGATCATCTCATGCATACCCAATATTAATTCTACTTTTTTTCTTTTAGGGAATATTGACTTGGGATATCACACATTGCCGACAAGATCAGGTGGAAGAAGATTATTCGCTGTTTAAAGTAGCAATGTTGAAAGTTGAAACAATATTGGCATCTTAAAAAAATCGAACTAAACACGAATTCTTAATAGATTAATAGATTACAATTCTTGATATAACTTGTTTGGTCTGTGGGAAATTCTTTCGTACAATGATTTAACAATGTTGACTCAAGCTTTATTTTGAAGTACTGTTGTTGTATCATCATATCTTTTCGCATCACTTATAAAGTTCAGCCTAGTTGCTAGTTTAACTCGTGTTTAAATAGTGGCACCCTGCTTAGATCAGAAGATATGTTTTGTTTGGATGCGACGGCCAGCTTGTGATTTGATCAACCCCAGTACGGTGCAAAATATTCTACATAACTCACTTGAAAAGCGATGGATATCACTTGTTATAAACTCATTTTAGACATTACTTTTATTTTATATGAGACCTCCCATGTCGATTACTAATGATTTTGATAAATAATAAAGAATGTATCTAATACTTCATGAAGCATGTCATGACTTTGATATCATATTAGGTTTTTATATCTGATCTAATCTTTTTTTATTAAAATCAGCTTATAAAGTAAATAGTCTCATTCTTTATAAATCCATTTATGATTTTATCTTCATCTTACGGAAAACTTGTATTTTACCCAATAATAAACATTCCATAAAAAATAAGCAAACTTTCATGAGGGAACAACTAATAGCTCATTTGGATTTGCGTTGGATTTGCATCCAAAGTCCTTCAAACGTGCCAAAACGAGAAGCTATAATTTGGAGCGTTTGCAATTTGCGGTAGAAATGCATTAGGAAGTGTGGGCAATAGTGAGTTTGTGGGTGTAATCGGGAAACCAAACGCATACTAAATGTGTACCGTGCAAACTAATACAATAATAACCAACATTTTTTTTCGATAGGCCAAATAACCAACATCCATTATTTAAATATAAGTGCCTTTTTTTTTAAAAAAATAGTTATTATATTATTTGAAAGTTTAGAAATAAAGTATAAACTATTTCCCCACTCTTGTGGTCTGGTACAACTTTTAATAGCAATGCGTATGCACAACCTCAAATAAATTTTATTAGAACACAAACATGAATGATAAAATTCAAAAGAGAAATTCAAAATAGAAGAGAAATTGTACCGAAAAAAAAATCAAAAGAGAAATGATATTAAATTATGAGACTAAATTATTTCATTTTTAAATTTATCTCTAAATAAAATTAGTTGTGACTATTTTAAAAGTGGCGCCACCTTTCCATGTGAATACACCACTCAATTCCTTAACTTTTTGGATAAAAGAAAGGAGTGGTACTTTCTATGGGAAATAACGCAAATCATACCATTAGTGGTATTTCATTTCATACTTTAATTGAGTTTAAGACTAAACATACATAAAGCCACAATGTTCCTGATAAGATTGTTGCCTACTAATCTAAAATTCTCAATGTGTCAATATCCTTAATTATTTCAATCATGTTTTTACTAACACATAAGATCAGATATGGTTTGGCATCTCAAACTTGGTAAGCGTCAACTCCGTCACCAGAAAAATTTACTAATATCTTAATCATATTTTCATTGCCAACTGTCAACATTGTAGTGGTTTGAATAGAACTGAATTTAAATCCCTAATTAAGTAAGGTTTTCGGTTCGAACAATGTAGACCGAAAAAATTGTGATTGAGAAGGGAGGCTTCACTAAAAGGCGACAACTAGATTTTGTTGTGAGATTAGTCATTAATAAAACGGCTTAATTGCAGTTTTAGCCTTCTAACTTTCCCAAAGTTGCGATTTTGACCCCCTAAGAAAAAAAACTACAAAACAGCCCCCTAAGTTTTGCAACTGTAGCAGTTTTGGCCCCCCCAAGGCAAAAAAAATAAAAAATAAATAACACGTGGCACCTCACTTAGGGTGCCACGTCAGCGTAGACCGAGTCAATATCAGTCTTGGGGGCCAAAACTGCCACAGTTGCAAAACTTAGGGGGCTGTTTTGTAGTTTTTTTTCTCAGGGGGCCAAAATCGCAACTTTGGAAAAGTTAGGGGGCTAAAACTGCAATTAAGCCTAATAAAACTGGTGGATAATAACTCACTTGAATTGTTCTCGTGGTATTGGCTTGAGCTTAGGAATGTGGCCCTCCTCAAGGTCTCCTGATCGATTCTCTCCGATGTCAATTTAGATGGGCTAATTTAACTTCTTAAAAAAAATCGATCTTAAAAAAAAAAAACGATGGATACTTCAAACTACTAACATGGTTACCAAATTTTTTTCTTTGCCAACAATTGACTCAAATGATAAAATTTCCTAAATTCCAAACTACATAATATCCCACATCAGATCATATAGGACAAGAAATATTGGGTAAGACCATGTACAATGGTAAAATATATTCAACAACCCTCAACACCCACTTTTTCAATTCCCAACACTCCACATCATTTTCTCTCTTTTAATTCAACACTCATTCAACTTTTACCATCTCCAATAGTTTTTTTCATTCAACACCCTACCCCACCACCTTTTATTTCTTATTCTTATTTAATTTTATATTTTTGTTTTTATAATTACATAAAATT
>Ga0228710_1002725_pt1 | contig 28002 bp, 8 predicted proteins | sample MedpolnodulmetaG_FD_177995 | JGI IMG/M metagenome (GOLD analysis project Ga0228710, IMG submission 177995) | Root nodule microbial communities from Medicago polymorpha collected in Santa Monica, California, United States - pink nodules | ecosystem: Host-associated > Plants > Roots > Nodule... | reverse complement strand
ATTTTATATATATATATATATATATATATATATGTATATATATATATAATATTAGTTTGTATTTTGTGAGTGTGCTTTTCTAGATGTTAAAATAGCATTGGTTCTTTTTCCTACCAATAAAAGAGGTGCTTGATTCTCCTATAAAAAAAGGTGTTTGTCTCTATCAACTTTTATAATAGAAAAATAGTGATTAGTATCTTTATTTGATGGCAACATGAAATATGCTCACAACTTTCATCTTTTGGACTAGTTTGAGGACTAATTTTTGAATGGACCTTAATATTAATCACTCTTAAAACTCCCAACCCCTTTCTAATAATATATTTTGTGGGAATTGAAGCTTTAATTATTTCACTCATGAGTTTAACAATGTTGTCATCTGATTCACACTCATATGAAACTTGTTTCTAGACATAACTCTATCAAATATTCTTAAATTGCCTCATGACAAAAACGAAACTAGAAAGTAAAGAATAATCCGACATTTAAGACAAGGGCACGCACATAGTTTACTAAATAATTTTTAAAATGTGTTTTGAGAGTGATAAAATTTTAATATATATAATCTTATTTGCAAAGTTACACCCTCGTTGTATAGATCATACTTTAAACTCGCACATTAAATAAAATCAATTAAAAATAGGTGTTAGTTAGGTGGCTTCCATAAACTCGCACAAGAACATGGTTCAACTGCCACTTCCAAGATCTCCTTGAAAAAACTGCACAATAAACACTTCAATTTTGCTCTCGATTGGGTTGTAACATCAAGTCGGTTGCTTTTGTGTGTAAATTGGATCGTGTTGTGGCTCCCCGTTGGATTTTTTCAAACAAATGAGTAATTTTAATGTGTCTATTGAACAACGATCCTTGTTGATGGGTGACTATCTTCCATCTCGTCAAACATTTTCCCTACTAAGCCATATGCTTCAACTTCAAAATTGGACCAGGCTTAGTTTCATAGACCTTAGAAACATTGCAGTACACCTGTTTTTTTCTTGAAACAATTCACTGTTGACTTTTCAAGGAAAAATACTTGATGAATCTGAAAGGAAATTTACAAGAAGTTGCAAGGAATTGTAAATTGTCCCCACAAGATACATTCGTTGAACACAGATCACATACAATATATTCCGACATTGTTTAGTTAAATTACTAAATAAAAATTGTTTATAGATTATAGCAGATATAGCAAGACTTTTGAATCAAGAGAATTTTTCAGTACTTAGCTCCAAATTCTCTAACAAGACTTTTGAATCAAGTATCGAATTAAGGCAACAAAATTTTCTGAATTTTGACGTATGTTTCCTATATTATCTAGTTATTTTTATCATTTTCTTTAAGGTGAAAAAAACCAAGCACTACAAATGAACATGACAAAGCAAACTGGCTAGAATGGACCTATTTTCGCCTTGTGTTGTACCCCCTTCAAAAAGTCGCAATAAGATCCATTAAAGTACTCACTTAAATTGAAGGAAAAAAAAAGTATTCACTTAAAATCATTATATATAAATCAAGGATTAATTACATATAAATAGAATACAAGTGGGTAATAAGTTTTGCCGCTAGGCCTTTTGGGTGGCAAAACCATTAAGTAAGGTTTTGCAGTCAAGACTAGAACTTGTATGGAGACTAGAACCTGTAGAAATATTGTTGAAACGCGTCGAACCCAACACTCATTTTTGTTTCCTCTCCAAGTGTTAAGTAGTATAAGGCATAAAAAACCATACATTTTCAAATTTGGATTTAACTTATTAGAAGAACTCCAACGATTGTGGAAGTAGACTTGCTACCATAAAAAAATGTAAAATTTGTCAGACTTGAAATAAAAAGAGTTGCAAGAACATAATGTTAGTCAAATAGAGTATCGTCAGCCGCATACCGGCGGTACATTGGGAAAGCGGAAGCCACCAAGAAAGTAAAGATCGAAAAAGAAAATATCATCATGTTAAGAAGTCTCTTATGCTCCAATAATTACAGCCCGCGTGACATTCATCATTGATTCATAAACTTGAACAAATATTGAATCTGATCGATGAGAATAAAAGAAAAGCTTCAAAGAAATGAAATTGAGCAAAATGCCAAAAGCAGGTTGAATTAATTCTATGGTATTCAGAGTTATCTATTTATTGTAAGTTTTAAATTCAAATTTCAAAACAAATATTTGAAAATCACTGAGGAAAAAATTGACGAGCTTTTGATAAGGATATATCACAAAAAATAAGCCTAAGACCATTTGGATATGACAAGCATCAGCTTGAAAAGGGAAATTTAGTACTAATGTTAATATTACAAGCTAATTTGTAAAAGGAATAGTTAACAAACTTATAACCTGGCAAATTCTTCTCCAAAATCTTCCAATCTTTCTCGTATATTTTGGCATAATTCTTTGGACCCTGTTCAGGAAATAGGTTCCTTGTAAACCCGTATAACTATGATTAGAACTGAAACAAAGCATGGCTTTAAAGGTATCACAAATCAAATTTCAAAGATAAAAATCCATTTAAAACTATTTAGAATCTACTTAGGACCATATCTTTTGATTGTTGAGCTGAAATTAAAATTCACGAACCCCACATTGGTTATTTTGTAAATGAAAAGGAGCAAGTTACCTATAAAATTAATGAGCGACATGATTGTTTCTATAATGTACCATGAGAATTCATTATTTATTATTTTTTTTAGGGGAAAATCATCAAATATTAATTAATAAATAGTACTCTTATGTTTCCGGTTGAATTGTTTTCTTTAGAAAAACCACTTGAACTGCCAACCTAAGTGTATTATTTATTATTTAAGTGGTTTTAGACCATACCTCAAAAAAAGTAAAAAAAAAACAATTTTTTTTACACCAATTAAAGAAATTGGATAAAAGAAAAAGGGCGGAATAGGTTCAACTCCCGCTTCCAAGACCTCGTTGATGGGTAACTATCTTCCAACTCTTCTACTAAGCCATATGCTACAACTTTTAATTAGGTTTTTCTTTCTTTCTTTTTTTTCTTGAAACTATTCACTGTTGACTTTTTAAGGAAAAAGACTTGATGAATCTGAAAGGAAATTTAGAAATTGTAATTTGCCCCCACATGATACATTAGTTGAACACAGACATGCAGTATATTGCGACATTTTTTAGTTTGATTACTAAATACCTTTTTTTAAATAAGTAAAAAAAAAAATTGTTTATAGCAGATGTAACAAGACTTTTAAACCAAGTATCTAATTTGGGTTATCATAGAGAAAGAGAACGTTCATTTATAGCAAGGGACCTATTTTCACCTTGTTTTGTACCCTTCACAAAGTTGCAATAAGGTCCATTAATGTAAGGTTTTGCAGTCAAGACTAGACCTTGTTCGGAGACTAGAACCTGTAGAATTGTTGAAACGTGTGAAACCAACAGTTATTTTTGTTTCCACTCCAAGTGTTAAGTCGACTAAGGCATACAAAGCCAAACTTTTTCAAATTTGGATTCAACTTAGAAAAATCGCATTGATTGTGGAAGTAGACTTGCTGCCATGAAAAATGTCAGATTTGTTAGACTTGAAATAAAAAGAGTGACAATAACACAATGTCAGTCAAATAGAGTATCATCAGCCACATACTGGAGGTACATTGGGAAAGCCACCGGGAAAGTAAAGATCGAAAAAGAAAAGACCATTATGATAAGCAGTTCCTTCTGCTCCAATGACATTTATCATTGATTTATAAACTCGAACAAATATTGAATCTGGTGACAATAAAATAAAAGAGTCAAAGAAACGAAATTGAGCAAAATGCCAAAAGCAGGATGCACTCTATGGTATTCAGACCACAATTTTACAGAGTTATCTATTGATAGTAAGTTCTAAATTCCAATTTCATGATTAATATTTGAAAACCACGGAGGAAAAAACTGATGATCTTTCGATAAGGATGTATCACGAAAACAAGCCAAGAACCTTTGGATATGACAAGTCCATCAGGTTGAAAAGGGAAATCTCGTACTAATGTAAATATTACAAACTATTTTGTAAAAGGAATAGTGAACAAACTCACCTGGCAAACTCTTCTCCAAAATCTTCCACTCTTTTTGGATTATTTTGGCTTGGACCTTGTTCCAAAATAGGTTCGCTGTAAACACCTATAATTACGATTAGAACAGAAACAAAGCATGGCTTTAAAGGTATCAAAAATTGAAAAGTTACCTTCTTCGAGAATATACTGCACGAATAAAGAAATGGCGTGGAGTGTCACTGAGAGCATCAAATTGCTTTAAACTTCCAGACTTCCTCTTAATTTCATCTTTGAAATTTGCACCATATGAACTGCTACTGCTACTGCCACCTGCCTCCTCGGCACTTTTAAATTTGGAGGCAAATGGTGGCTTGCTTGCATGTCCCAGCTTCCTAGCCTTTGGATTGCCGTCCAAACCGGCAGACTTCATTTAACTGCGGAAAGATTTCAACAACCTTTCAGAATTAGATGATTCTACTGCTAATGAAATATTCAAACCACGCCTGTTTTGCAGTGAAGCAGCTGATTTTTTCTTACCAAGGGCATCCTGAGAAAATAATTGAGAAGCCTGAGAGGAATTCGTTACATGACTATTTTTAAAACCTGATTATGTATCATACCAAGGATTACTTTTATAACCACTTTTCTTCAAACCTAGGTCATAATCAAGGCCTGGCTGAAAAAAAATATATAACAGGACACATCCTGAAAAGGATTTAGAGCAAAATGTCAGAGACACGAGTTAGAAAAGATAATATCAATCTACTGCTTGAAGTGCCAATTAACATCTTAATCTTATTCAAACCACAACTTGAGTAATAGCTTCAATTGTCTTCCCCTTGTTACTTTTACTAACTTTTTCCGCCAATTATCACTAAATCATAAGAGTCATAATTGCCGCCAATGTCAATCACATAGCACAAAACGGCCTACAAAAAGTAACAATACAATCATTATTTGTATACAAAAAGTAACAATACAATCGTTATTTGTAAGAAAAGAACTCGATACAAACATAAAACATTCAAAGGGGTCTCCATGTCTGAACCTGAAATTTCAGAGTTTTCTGAGAGAGGGTCGATAGGTTACACACAAAGGAGAAGGATGAATGTACATCCATGGTTCTAAGAAACACAATAACGTAGTGTGAGTGATTATGAAGATAGACATTAGAAGAGTTATACTTATATCAAACACATTATCAAAGTGACAACCAATGTAACAATTATGGTTGCAAAATGGGTTAACAGTTTGGTCGGCCTATAAAGCTAAACAAATTCTAAGAGCAGGTAGCAACAATAGCATAAGCAATGGCATAAGCTCTTTCGATCCTTTAACTTTATGGAAATATGTTTTTTTAACCCTCTATTTTTAGGGAAATATGTTTTGTTAAGTTAACCCTCTTTCTTTAGGGAAATAAACTTTTTTTGACCCTTTTTGGGACATATGGTGTCTGTTTTGGGACTTGTGGCGTCTTCTCAGCAGCTTTACAATGTTTTGTAAAATTAAGAGGTAAAATTTTAATTTTTTTAATAGGGGACCAAAATCGCAACATTTTAAAACTTAGAAGAGGCGAAAAGTAGAGTTTAGCATATGTAAAATTTTCACTTTAAACTTTGGACACTTTGTGCAATTGCAAAGAAAAAGGGTGGAATGTGCTGTATAAAAATGAAGTTGCCAACACAAATAAGTCAAGCACGGGGAATGAAAATCTAGTGTTGACTAAAATCTTGAAGCTAAAAACCATCCCTCTTCATACTCAGTTAATAAGAGATGCTGAAACAATTAATAAGAGAGATCTCTTATTAATAGAGGCATTACTTGCTTTCCTTTGTGCACCATTTGTGATTCTCGAGCTGAAACAATTTTTCATTTCTTTTATGGAATGTGATTGGCCAAGACAAGTATGGTCTGTATCACTGCTTGGAGTTTTATTTCAAAACATAGTCATCTGATTCGCAATTATCTTCGTTACGTGGTACAAGTTTGGGTACGCGGTACACAACTTTCAAAAAATTAGGTATGTGGGGGAAATACATAGTCGGTATGCTGTTTCGGTTGGTGGTTCGTAATAATATATTAATCAGTATGCTATAAATAAATATAATCATTTAGTTAAAATATAACAAAATAAATGATGAAATTTTTATATAATCAATTTAATTAACCTTAAATCATATAATTTTCTAACAAGCAGAAGAAAAAAAAACACTTGCTTCTTTAAAACTACATTCCAACAAATAGAAAAAAAATGCAGCTGCATGATTTTTCTTACAGAAACATAGTTGAAGAGCTAATAGTCCCACATCGGAAGTTTTGCTTGCATAGACTAGAATATTACCTTATAAATAAGCCTACAACCTGTACATTAAATAAAGCCAACCACTCTGCTTTATGATTTGAAATGGTCGGGGCCAGTGTTATGTCCCAATTTTCAATGTGAATGTGAATGGCATTTTTCAGTTCCCAATTCTCACAAGTTTTAATTAGTTTAAAGTTTATTTCTTCTTTTAGCACCGGTATGCATTGGTACCATGGTTCCTGCGAATTCTGAGAGAATCATGAGAGAATCGGGTCGCCAAAGTACCTCGAACCGGTTTGCTTGAACCTAGAGTGCTAAGCTAATTATGTAACTATGTTTCAAAATGTACATGACACCTCTAGTTCTTTTGTTGCTTGAGCTGAGCATGTTGTTCTAAACGAAACAACATACCGATTAATATATTATTACTAAATATGGAGAGCGTGTGATAAAAGAAATTTTGAAGTGTTGGATATGATGAGTGCTGATGCTGTTGTGAGACGGGTGTAGTCAGAGATTAACTTACTTATCAGCTCGAATAATGCAGAATTGCAAACTGGCAGACTCTAGCAGCTCCAAATTCTAAGGGGAGATGTGAATGGTCGCCGACAGGGGTGTATAAATGGAATATTGATGCAGTGGTCCCAAATAAGGACGGAAGCTGGGGAATTCCGGTGCTGATCAGAGGTGAAAATGGCGTTGTTGTGGCTGCTAGCTGCTGTCGAAAACTTGTTCAGAGTGATTCAGATCAGGCTGACACATTGGCTTTAAAAGAGGGCTTACAATTTGCAAAGGATACGATTTTCTTGAACCTGGTTTGCCTAATGGCTTCAATTGTCTTCCCCTAGTTACTTTTACCGACTTTTTCACCTATTATCACTAAATCATCAAAGTGATCATTGTCGTCAATGCCTTACAAAAGTACAATATGATCATTATGTATGAGAAAAGAACTTAATAAAAACATAAAACAATTAAAGGGGTCTATCTATGAACTTGAAATCACAAATGGAAGTGTTTTTTGAGAGAGGGTCGAGAAGCTTCACGCACAAAGGAGAAGATTGAACAAACATTTAGAGTCTAAAGCAACTCGCAAGAATTTTGATTCACCTTAAATTCAATTTTAGATCAAAGTAGTGTGAGCGAATATGGACAAAGACATTAGAAGAGCAGTTATATCAAACACATTATCAAAGTGACAGCAACGTAGCAATTATGGTCTCAAAATGGGTTAACAGTTTGGTCTTCCCACAAAGCTAAACAAATTCTAAGAGCAGTTAGTAACAAATAACAATAGCATAAACAATGACATTCCAAAGTATGAATGTTCTAACATCGTCACAGGGTGTTGAATGAATGTATGTCATGTTATACTCAGCAGAGTTCGAGTTTTCTGATCATCGCCAAATGAAGCACCACCATAACCCCATTGACAACGCGATGGTTGCTTATAGGTTATTTATAATCTTCTCCAATGTCAGCAACAGGCTGGAAATACCAAATAAATAACTCATCAGTATGCTAAAGGGATGGCTGAAATAACTAGGAAATTTTCCATAATGAATGCTGATGGAATCAAATTTCAGAAATAAAAATTCTTTTAAAACTATATAAAATCTACTTAGTAGCATATGTTTTGATTGTTGAGCTAAAATTAATAGTCATGAGTCCCACATCGGTTGTTTTGTAAATGAAAAGGAACAAGTTTTGTATAAAATAAGCGACGTCGTTGATTTAATAATGTACCATTGGAATCAAAATATAGTTAATGCTTATAATCAATTTGAAATTGGTTGATTAATAAATAATGCTGTTATGTTGGCATATCAGTGGTTTTTAGACAGTCTTTTAGTAGTTATTAGACCACTGAATTGCTTCCATGATGGCACTATTTAAATGGACTCCATACCTTAGGAAAAAATTGTTCCCATGATGGCACTATTCAAGTGGACCCCATATCTCAAAAAAAAAGTTTTATTCTAAAATACGACTTTAGATTACTTATTAAGTTGGATAAGTTTGGACCCTTGAATTTAATTTGGCTATGTTTGCAATTAAGGATGGCGTTTGATGCAAAATGAAGAGTTTCGGTTAACCAAAATATAGAAAAATATTATTCAAAATGTTTGAAAGGAAGATATATGATATTACCCCTAGAGGCTACGGATCATTCATGAAGGGGAAATCGGCTGCCATTCCAACATGGTCATAAAGTATGGTTTCCTAAACCAAAATTCAAGTACCATTGAATTTGTTTGTGACTTGATTGATGCAGATTTAAGGGCTTGAAACACTCACCTTATCAATAATATTTTTTACCAGTTTGAAGCAAAGCATATCCTTCAAATTCTCATTTCCTTCAAAAATCAAATGACGCATTCATATGGGGAGCTAACAAAAATAGTGTTTTATCGGTGAAGTTCGCATATAAAATTTTGAAGGATAAGAATAAAAATCCAGTGTGGACTAAAATCTGGAAGCTAAAAACCATATCTCCTCGTACTCTCTTCATTTGGAAAATGTTACATGAAATGATTCATGTGAGATCATCTCTTTTATAAAGGGAATGGGTAGTTCATATACAACACCTACATTTATCAATTCAATGGGACGTCTTTTACAAAAGACAATCATGGGTGCTTTCACAAGATCCAAAATAGATAATACTTCATAAACGATGTGCTTAGACACGAGGTCGGAACAATAAGTAACATATCATTGGATTTTATTTTATTTTGGGTGGATACATATCTTTAATATTTATTATTTTTTAGTCAAAATAATTTTTTTTGACTCATCACTAAAGTATGGTTTTAAAAAAGTCAGAATCAAAACATTTTTCCTAAGTGGAAAATTGCAATTCAGGGTGAATCCATCAAGTCGGCAACCTTCATGATTTATTAGACTTCTAAAATAAAAAGGTTGACTAACCATAGTCTGGTTGGTAAATTTATGTGACTAAGGTCATGTCATTTTCATAATTTCATTTGTGAGAGTGGTCCATTCTCCATATATTAGAATTATTGCTGCATATAAAACATTAATGAATGAAGATGTTTTGGTAAGCGTATTAGGTCAATAGTCGTAGCGAGACCATATTACAAACTGACAACAAATGGAAGCATGGGTAGGTAGTCAATGACTCAATGGTCAGAGTTGAAGAATCAATGGATGATTCTCATCCTTTCAATTATAGTACTTCCTAAAATTATACATTCATTAGTATAATTAAAAATCAATTTTAGTAAAATATCAAAACTAAACGATATAAATATATGATGAAGTCTCTATCATAGTTCTTTTTTAGAGAGAATAACCATGTGATTTTATTAGCAAGAGCACTTAGAAATGATGATTTGAGTTTCTTTAGGTTAACTAGAGGTCATGTTTTTTAGTTTAGTCTTGAAAATACAGTAGCATTAATTCTTTTAAGAAAAAACTTGGTCACATATTTTGATCTTGACCGACTCAAATTATTGATCTTTACGATTATCTGGTTAGTGAATATACCTAGTTTAAAACAAAAACATGTGATTTCACTTGAAATAAAGTTTGCCACTTGATCCCATTTAAACAATGTGTACTTTAGATAAAATAAAATGTAAACAAAGTGTACTTACCTGAAAATTATTACAAAAAGGAATGAATGGAGATTTGCCTGCATGTGAGAGCCTGTAGTGCGGTCCATGTGTTAGAAAATAAAACACAAAACCTCATTAATCTGCTTGTATAATTCAGCATAACATGCAAATCTTTTATTTTGAAAAAAAAAACATTTAAATATTAAAGCGTCTAAAAAATTAATTATTAAATAAAATTTGAAAGAGATTAATATTTAATCCCCATAAGCACACATAGTAAAATATTACAGATATATTTAATATGATATGGTGCGATTCCGATCATACAATTTGCTTTTAATATTCGGTATGTGAGTTTCACCGTTAATTTTTTTATAACAAAAAAAATTATTAATGCCTATTTTAATTCCTTACAATAAAATTTTGGTTTAATCTAGTCTTTGACAAAAATAATACTAAATTAGTTCATGACAATTTTATAAAATGGATAAGTTAGTCTTTGACCCATGATAACGTATGATTAATTTATTCACATTTGTAAAAATACAAGGGACAGGTATTATTTTTTATAGTAATTAAACTAAACTACGAGAGAATTACGAGGATCAAAATGAGTCTTCGCTAAAAAAAACAAAAAAGAAAGATAGATATTAATTTTCATACGCAACTAATGGAAAAAAAAGACACTATCCACCAACTACATATCACTTCACAATGGCAGCATATCCAAAATTTAACTATCTTATTGAAATTAAAAGAGTAAAAAGCTTCGGAGCATATCAATTAGTACTCTATTAATTAAAAATTGTCATCGTGAGCTTAACTCAGTTGGTAAGGACAATGCATAATATATGTAAGGTTTGGCATTCGAACTCCGTCACCACAATTTTTTTTACCATAATTAAACAATTTAATTACAATAAAAAGAGTAAAAAAAAATTGTGGAGCATATATCAATTATATCCATAATTAAACTAATTGAATTAAAATGAAAAGAGTAAAAAAAGGAAAGAAAAAGGGGCAAAGAGCGAAGTAGCAGCAAAAGAAATCTCGACAATTTTCTGAGCCTATCAATTATATCCATAATAATCAAACTATCTAATTAAAAATTAATTAATAGAGTAAAAAAAATTCGGAGCATAGTACCAATTAGTGCCATATCCGTAATTAAAGGAGTATGTAATTAAATTTTGAAGAGTAAAAAAGGAAAGAAAGAGAAGAAGAAGAAGAAAAACAGCGTTATAACGGTTTCTGCTTCTTCACTTTCCTCCACGCACACACGCGTTCTTCTATATAAATCAATCAATCAATCACACTCCCTTTCTTCTTCTTCTTCTTCTTCTTCTTCTTCACTCTTTCAATTTCTACTTTCTAAGTAAGATTCACTTTTCTTTAATCAATCGTAAATGCATTAACTACTTCTTTTCACTATGTTTTCAAACCCCCCTAGCTACAACTTATTATTATTATTATTATTATTATTATTATTATTATTATTATTGTTCATGATTTATGGTTTTATTATTTTACCTTGATGACGTTAAATCATGTTGTATTTGATTGGTAGAATTACGGTGACAGTTAATGTCATTTTAGCATAAGCTAAACTTCTTTGGAGTTTTAACAAATTTACTGTGTGATTTTGTCAAACTCACTTTTGATCCTAATATTATACAATTACTAATATGTATTGCCTTGTAATTACTGCATCATGCCGCGCGCGCATATGGAAATCTTCCATTTGAACTAGTTTTATACAAATTTGCTAGATTGTTGAATGTTTTGTGATTTTACTATTCAATTGAGATTTATATTAAAAAAACTGGATTTTTTTCAATTTTTGGAAGCCTTTTGTGTTCACAGTATTTAGGGCCTGTTTCGATTGGCCTATTTGAGTTTATCTATTGATATAAGCGTTGTGAGATTGTTTCGGGAACTTATGAAAACAACTTATTTTATGACCTTGTTCTTACGTTGTTTTTAAGATCCCTTATGAAAACAACTTATAGCTTATAAAAACAATTTAACTTTATTTTATCTTTTGCTACAGAAATTGCTTATACATAAGTGCGTATCTTGTTAAGCGCTTGTGCTATAGTTTGCAAATAAGTTGTTTATCCAAACAGAGCTTTAATTTATAATTGCTGTATGCAATTATTAGAAATGTTTGTTGACAATTGAATATTATGATGGCATGCTCACTAGAACTAGATCTGTAAGGGCAATGATATCAGGAGCATTAGAGTGTGCTTGTTTATTTAGGGCTTTGGAATCTGGATGTTTTTTAATGCTTGTTTACTGATTTAAAATCTCAATATAATCTTATGGCCGTTTTGTTTGTTCTTCAGGAGGAAGTAGGATTACAGTTTCTTGTTGCTGGAAATTAAGGTTTGCTTTTGACCTTTCTATTGTAATTTCCTGGAACATTATTGGATTTTTATTTTATAAGCATGTCTTGAATAAATACAATAAACACTGATTGATATGATTTGCTAATGCTAATCCTAATAAATAAATCCTAGGACTTGATTCTTTGATTCTGATAGTATTTTTCTATATATCTACCATTTATTGGATTTTTATTTTATTTATAAGCATGCCTTGAATAGCAATTTTCTATATATTTACTATGTATATTGACTATTTTGCATGTCTGCACTGCAGGCATCATGGGTTCAGCTTGTTGTGTTCCGGCTAAGAATCATAATGTTACTAAAAGTACTGGAGGTGAGAGTTTGGATAGAGATGTAACACGATCACCGTCATGGAGCTTTCGACGGGATAGTCAAGGGCGTTCGATGAAGTCCTCTGTCGAAGAGGCAATGGCTGAGAATATAATGACACCTTCTTCCGGTAAATGCTAAACTCTAAACTTCTATTATTTTGTCTTCCACCACAAAGATAGTTGATTATATTACTATAGGAACTGAAGTGTGTTGATTACAAAAGAAAATCTCAGCCAGAGCTCCCAGCTTTGGAGGAAACTCCTAGCTCAAGGCACATGCTCAAAAACAGAAAGATAAAATGATCCTTACGTGAACCCTGTTGGTTAGCCCCCCTTATACAACCATTCTCTCCCCCATAACTAAGAACACATTTTCTCTCCTTAACTGCACATCCCTATATTTGTTTCTATAGTCCTATGTGAATAGACTTGTAGGATAAACAGTTGGAATTTAATCTCCTGTTTGTGAAAACCTTTTCTGGACAGCAATTATCCCTTGAGAAATACTCCCTCGGTTACCCTTAGCAGACCTTGTCATTCAATCATCAAAGCCCTTAAAGTATGCTTATCCAAAGATTAAAGCTAACCAATATTTATACTAAGGCAACAAGAGTTAATACAAGACATTAAGTAAATAACAAGAATTTATGTTTATGTCATAATTGGTTAGGTTTATAGATATCTTATGAAAAATGAAAAACTTTGCTGTTCTACACTTATGTGCATCTGACCTCGATCTTACGTTTCTTCTTTATATCATCTGTCTCTTTGTTTCTGTCCTTTTCTTTTGCTATTTCCCATCTAGTATAAGATTTTTGAACTTGGTTCATTTTATTGAATGGTCCTAGACATTGTTTATCAGTTCAAAATGCTGTTTTTATGCACTTTTGTTCCTTGGTTGCTGTTTTCATGTTTGCCATTGATTTTTTTTTTCTTTTTTTTCTTCCTCTATGTGCTCTTTGCAGATCTGTCAATGTCAAGCTATTTTTCAACAGTGGTTAGTTTTGATCAACTGATTTGGGACTATAAAAGTTATATTGCATAGTGTTATTTTTAGGCTTTGTACTATAGTACTTAGACTCACAGTTGTTTTTGTTTTTGTTTAGGTGAAGGATCCAGGAGAGTCTTCAATACCAAATCATTCATTTTCATTACCTTCAATTTTTCCAACACCTACAGCAGGTCCATCTTCTAGTCATGATCATCATCATCATCATCACTCCAACTCTACCCCAACAAGATGGGCGCATCGTTCTTTGGGACAGCTTTCTGATAATCAGATGATCATGTATCTAAAATCACCAGACAGCTCAACTTTTGAAGGAAGGGCATCATTTGTACTCTCCACTTACAGCAATGAAGTTGAAGCTGGATCCCAATGTGGATCGTCCGATCGCTGGTCAGTGCACACCTTTTCTGAGCTGGTGTCCTCCTCACAAAGAGGAAGGTGGTCTTTTGACAGTGAGTGTTTTGGCTCGGGTCGTCGCAAGATAAGTGCATCCAGTAGCAGGTTGTCAAATTCATCTTCCATGGATCTACAATCTTGTGGGATCTGCATGAGGCCTTTGTGTGACAAATCAGCAGGGATCAACCAGAAGTTTATTGCCAACATTGATCTCTCATCCGTTGCTGTACTAGCATGCAAGCATGTATTTCATGCAGACTGCTTAGAACCTATGACTGATGATGCAGATAAGTATGATCCACCGTGTCCAATTTGTATGGTTGACGATAAGCACTCTTCGAAGGGTTCCAAAAAAGGTTTTTGGGCTGAAGCAGAGACAAAGGCCAAGAATCTCAAGATATCCAGAAAGCGTGTTGTTGATAGCTATCTTGATGGTGGTTCTGATGTTTTTGATCGCCAAGAAGATATTGAATTGCAAGGAAAGGTTTCAAAGAGTGAGGCTAGCTCCAGTACGAGGAGCTCTATTGGAAAGCCCTTTTCACTTGTGTCAAAGTGGAAGCGATCTCTGTCGGAGGATGATTCTCCCAGGAAGAAAGGCATTTGGCCAAGATATAGAAAAAATTGAGTTCCATATCTGATGTAAGAATTAGCCTCTTTCTAATCAAAGAAGTAATATAACACCGTCAATTTAGAGTATTTAATATTTTCTTTTTCTTTTGGGGGTTTCTGAATTTACTAGATGTGGTCTAACTTTAGTGACAATTTGAAATCGTTTTAAATTTATGGGAAAATTACCCACCTCCCCTTAGAGCAATTGAAATTCTATTGCAACGATGTCTAAAACTTAATATGTTGATCTCTCTTTTTTTTGTTGGTTAAATAGAGGGAAAATATGTTGATCTCTTATTAATAAAATGACAGAATTGTGCAAGTTTCATCACGAGTGAAAAGGGTCTAGGGAGTAGAACGAATCTGATGATTGTCATTTGTCACAGGAACAGTGAATGTTGCGATTGATAAATGTTGGCTCACCTCTGATGCTTTTGAATTTAGTGCGAAAGCATCATAGGTGACTTTTTTATTGCCAAATAAAACGTGCTTACCAAATGCCAGTAGTTATACAGTAGGTTTTTTCATTCGAAAATATTTCTCAGACACAATCCGACATCAACATGTGTGTGTATACAATTTCTGATTTTTACATTATCTCTCTTCTCTCCTTGCTTCTAACACCACACACATCTGAGTATTTTATACCGACTGTTGTGTCTAAATACGCACCTAACTGGGAAAGTGGAGCGCATACCAACTAGAGCAGATCTGGACTCTCTTTTGTATGGGTGAAAAGGGGAATAAGTTTTCGTTTACTTGGAAAGGAAACATGCTAATTTATCGCATGATTTGTGCTTTTGAACCATCAATTTATTTGAATAATTATGTTAGCAACACATTTTTTAATATGTATTGATATCACTTCTCTTTTCTTGAACGATATTTCTACTTAACACGGGGTCTATATCTTGTAGTTAACACCAGCGTGGTTACAATGTTTGTGAAGAGTCAATGAACTATTACAGTTTCCAGTTAGGTAGAACAATTTATGCTACCGTTCTTTAAGTTTGAATTATTCAACAATATAAACTATAACGACATTTTCCCATTGTGACTCAAACAAACGTAATGTGATATAAATCATGATAATGGACATGCAAATGAATTAGTTGGTAGGATGATTCCGCAGCCTTAACCAAAGAGTTATGTTATTTGAACATTAAAATACAAACACAGTGACACCATATATGCTTATCTTTATCTTACTTTTTACTATTTTCTAAGATTTACACGCATTTTAAAAATACACATGTAAATCAAAGAATGTTCTACTTGACATCAAAATTTTGAAGTCACAATATCAAAATATGATCAATCACAAATAAAAGGGTTTTCTATCTGGTCAATTATACTCTGCAAACCAGATCTGTAATCAGGGTAAAGTAGTTGCACCCCAAGTTCCTTCTTCATCAAGGCATTAGACACTCTCTTCTCACCCCTTTCATTTCTTGTTTTTACAATTGACCAGTCTTTCTGCTCCAGATGTCGCAAGTTCAAGCCTGGCCACTTTTTCTCCACCAATTTCCTTGCATATTCAAATACTTCTTCCCTTGGAGCTGGATCATCATCGACAATATTGTAAACTACCCTGAAAATCACGTTCAAGACTGCAATCAGCAACTAAAGTCATTTGTCCACTTTTTTGTTTATTAGAACTCTCATAGTAAGCAATTCATATTCAACAAAGGATGGAGATGAAGATAGGAAATATTAGACTTCTGTATGTGAAAACATTTTATGTTTTCATTTGTTTTTCACTATGTTATCTGTTTTCAAATTCTACAGAAGGAAAAAAAAAATTGTTTCTTTAATCATTATCATGTTCAAACTTCAAAACAATACAATGATTTTATAATCAAATTTGAAAAGTAAAAGTAGAAAATACAGTGTCGTTATATCAAAACAAACATGCCTTTAATAGCAGTGGCACACACCACCCAGTACTGTCAATATAAATTCCAAAACCGTGATGATAACAGTTATTACAGTTTGCGTGTTCTTGATGAAGCAATTCTAATAAATCTACAATTTAAGATCTGAATTTGTTGATAGCCACATCAGTTCAGCCTCTTTCACCCTTCATCTGTTTTCTATTATACACTTTCTAATTTTATAGTTACAAAAAAAGAATTTTCACTAGGGTAAAGTTTAAATGAAGTTCCTTAACTACTGTTGGTACTTGCAAGTTGCAACACACAAAAAGGCAGTTATTTTCATTTTAGAAATACACATGCAGGCACCTGTTGATCTAGTTTTGACAGTTATATTTGCATTTAAGTGTAGAACAGTATGAAAAGTTGGTACAGAACTGCATCTAAGTTTTATCCTTTCCAATGCGCATGGTGAAGGCATTGAAACAGATTTGAGATTAAATCTAGGTAACTTCAGCCATGCAGACAGTTCATTGTAACAGTAATAGACCTTCTAGTTCTAACTACTTCAGACTGAACCTACCTGTTTGCTTTACTGTTGGAAACTTTTTTCTAGTTTGTTCAGAAAATTGTGATATGCCAATATATTCAAAAAAGGAGGATTTAAGACAGGAAAAGGCAGGGTGGACCTAAGGGTAAGTGGGCCAGGCCAATTATTTGGGCATTATTAGTTCTTAGTTGAGAGCTGGCCATGTAATAAGCTATTAATAGTTAGTTAGATTGTTATAAATAGAGAGGAAAGGAAGGTAGAGAAGGGGACAGTTAGTTGGTTGGTTATTAATTGTGGGAGCACATACATACATCAATAAAACTCTTCTTATAATGGAAATTTACCTGGAGGAAGAAGGTGCATCAATAGTAGCCATAAGTGCCTGACATATATCATCAACATGAACTCTAGACGTAAATTTTCGGTGTTTTCTCCTCTTCTGACCTTCTGACAAGGGCTTCTGCTTGATTATTGTATCGACCGCACTAAAACAAAATTACTGTTTATGCCAGCTGAATATAAAATACAAAACAGACCATATAAACATAAACACAATTTTACTATTTGAATTCAGGATTATAGCCAATGTGTCATATAATGCCATTTATTAGAATCACTTGTCCTTGGAATGACAGACTTGAATTGATTGTCATGGCATGCAACACAGAAACTGATGTTAAAGAAACATTACTTGAACGATAATTTACTACAAAAAAGGTAGTGAGTACCTTCTTCCAGGGCCATAGATACCTCCCAGTCGAAATAGTAGTGGTGAGAGCCCGATATTGTGAGCCAAATTTGACCAACCTTGTTCAGAAGTTAACCTTAATTTAGCTGACTCATTTTCTGGATTTGTAGGATAACTGCCACATAACGAACATACACAATAAGAGCCATCTAACGGAGTAGTTTCAGAAATTTTGGAAGACAAACAATTGTTTTAATCGTTACACTATCTTACTCCTCATCTACCAATTCACCATCACAATCTCCATAGACACCTGCAAGCAAGACAGAAAATGTCTTAATTTGTGAGCATTTTTCCATATCTAAGCAGGCAGCAGCAGCAGCAGCAGCACATGAGTTGTAGTTTTGTGCAAACCTGCCTGGTTCTTGAAACTCTAAAGCATATCATCTATCAAATCCTATCTAAGTATCTTTATTTATATGCAAAATATACTAGCATTTTTATCTTCGCAATACGTCTGTTTTTCATTTTTATTAATAACACAAAATCTTTCTTAATAGCTATAAAAGTAATCTAACAAACCTTCAGCCAATCCACGGAATCTAATAACTTAATAGTCAAACTATCGTTTGTTTTTGGAACAAATAATTAAGCTTATGACTGTTGTTGACGGATTAACTTCATTTACCCCTGGAAACACAGTTTAGAGATAATTAACATAACTCTACTTTTAAAAAAGTTACTTGGTGCTGTGTTATATACGCAGTTTGAATCCATGAGAATCCAAATAAAAAAGGCCAAAAAGCAGGATTAAACAGTTGAGAAAACCGTAAGTTTCTCGTGTGAGCAACTTAACAGAAAAAACGTACATCATAATGTGGGGTTCCTCATCAGTTTATAATTTCTGGCTTTAGAATTGTTATGAGAGTGTAGAATTTTCAACCATCTACCAGCAGCAGGAATCGTTGTATGAACAAACACACACAAAAAAAAAAGTGTCTTCCAACTATCAAAGTTTACTTGCTTTGACCAGCGAAAGTATTGTATCAAAATTTATGCAATAACTCACTTTTTGGAAGGAAAAGAACAAGGTAAAAGCGCAAAACAGCCCATTATTCCATTTCTGTCCATGAACAAAAACAGTGACATTAAACTCATTACTAATTTCATTGAAGACTTACTAGTTGAAGACAAGTAACTGAGCCACTTAAGATCCCCATTGACTAAAGAGCTTCTTATAAGTTCTTCATGCTGAAGCATCTACGCATCATTCAAATACGTAAGTAAGAAGGGAAAGTTGAAAGAAATTATCCAAGAATACATAATATATTCAGCAATGGTAACACATTAGAGTTGTTATATAAGATCATACCGGGTCACCAATGCCCACAACAGGGGGGACCGAAACAAGAAAGTGAGTATAATTTCTCAGTTGTTGTAGGATACTCAGACTGCAAAATAATTATCTGTTTTATGGCAAATCAAGAAAACAAAAGAAGAAAAAAAAAAACAATGAAAGAAATAATATCAGAATGGTGTTTACCAAACTACAACTTATTATTGGTAAATTTGCATGCATTCCTTTGAATATCATAAAATTAAGAAACCTTGTTATATTATCTAACAAGCATTTTCATAGCATGTATGATTACTAGGTTTTTATATTGGTTCTAACTCATCCCTACAAAACCGGCTTGTAAGGTGAGGGGTGCCACTCTTTTTAAACCCGAACTTGGTTTTTCCAATAATGACACCGACACTTCAGATTTAAGACACAAGTCAGAGTTTGATACTGACACATGTAGTTACATTCAATCATTCTGTTTCTTCCAATTATTATCAGTGTTATTGTTAATGTGTCGACGCCGTGTCCGCTATCCATTTCGGAATCAATGCTTAATATTACTACTCAACAACATCAATGAATAGAAAAACAAGGTCCACTATAAATCCTTAACTTGGTCCTCTAGGCCCTGTTTGAATTAGCTTATTTGAGCTAATCTACTAACATAAGTACTTGAGAGACTCTTTGGGAGAACTTATGACAATGCTATAAGTTGTTCTCAGCTTATTCCATAAACTCCCCGGGATAGTTTATGAAAACAACTTATAGCTTATACGAAAACAGTTTTAACTTATGTTATATACTAAATAACTTATAGATAAGCACATAAGAGCTATAAGCATTTAATTCGACTCACTCAGGGTGGTTTGCATCAAAAAGGTGAACATGAAAACCCATATTCTCAAGCTTCTTCTTCTTTACATGAGTTGTGCAAGTCCCAGAAACAACCCTATCAAAAACCACCAACCCAATAAGAAAAATACGAACTTTTTAAGAAGAATGAAACAAAGAAAGAGAATTAGTAGGATGATGTTATCTAACCATCCTTGGTTTTGAAGTTTGCGTGCAAAAGTTTGGCCCACAAATCCCAATCCTAGAATAAACAAGCTGTTTTCAGATTTTGTTGAGAATAACGTTGGTGTTGTTGTTGTTGACAGTGAGATATGATGAACATTTCTGTGAACATGTCTATGTCTATGTCCATGGCGGAGACAAATCGGTGAACCTCGTACTTGACCAATTTCCATGTCTTACACTGTTAATAATACTGTTCGTGTAATTTTTTTACAATTTAATCAATTATAGTTTTTTCTTACAGATTTAATCAATTATAGTGGTATATTTTTAAAGCAAATCACCATTCTTTATATTTATGCTTAAAGGACAAATCACATTTTTAATATTAACTTTAAAGAATATTAGGATTTTAGTACTCAAACGGTCTTTTTTTAGTTAAGGGACCAAAGTGATACCAAATAAATACTTAGAAGTCCCTCAATATTAAGATATTAATTTTTGCTTTAAAATAAAAAGGAAATTTTTTGCTTTTAAGCATTTGATATTGAGTTCAATCCTTAAATAGACCTTCAAATAATTGTATAAAATCTCTTAAAATAAACCTTTGATTATTATTTTTTTAATTTTTACAGGTGGGCCGTGGTCCACCCATATCCACGAAGGACTCCGCCACTTATTGTTTAATTTTTTAATTTTGACAAGTGGGTTGTGGCCCACCTTAACCAACGAAGGGCTCCACCACTTATTGTAAATTGTTGGAATTTAATATTTGACTTATGGGAAGACTATATTCATCTTTGGAAGAATGTGATAGATAATTATAAAGGTGTTGAAATTTTGGAAAGTGTTGGATTGATGATACGTATCCACACATGTAAGAGTTCAGGTATATGTTTTATTTATGCTTCATTTAATCTATTTAGAGCCACACTTCATCTCCCTCTAAATAGGGGTTTTGTGAAGAGTCTGAACCATTCTGTCTAAGAGCATTGAGAAGATAACGAGTACACTGTGTGAGATTGTTTATATAGGTCGGAGTACTTGAATTTGTAGGGTGATATACAATTCGGGGTGGATTATAATTATTGTAATCATATTTTTGACCTTGAATATAATATATGTCTTGTTAGGCATATTTGTGAATGCATCACATGAAAAAGGGTGGATTCTAGGGTGAGGGTCCAATTAGGTCCTTCACCGGTGAACCACGAGAAAAACACCAATAGATTAAATAGGTGGTTCAGATTTATTTAAATTAAAAGAGGGAACATGTAGAACTGCTCACATTCAATCATATACTGCAATGGGTCAGATTTATTCATGGAAATATAAAGTGAGCAGTTCTACATGTTCCCTCTTTTAATTTAAATAAATCTGAACCACCTATTTAATCTATTGGTGTTTTTCTCGTGGTTCACCGGTGAGGGACCTAATTGGACCCTCACCCTAGAATCCACCCATGAAAAAGATGTCAAACCACACAAATTATTGTGTTATGTTCCAACCTCAATAAGTTCGCAACACATTTTTTTCATGAGATCTGTCTGTTTTGGGGTTTGGTGTGAACCCACTCAATTATGGCATTTGCAAATGTACATAGAAACTGAGGATTGTTGATTTTATATAAGGAGAATGAGGTTCATAATAACTTGTGATCTTAGGGTATATGTTAAGCAATTTAAAAGTATAATTTTTTTCTTAAATTTTGTGCATTCAATTAATTAAAACAAAAAAACTAAATTCAAATGCATTCATTAACGTATGTCTTAAGGGCACAAATTAACTACTTTTAACGTTAATTCTCGAACACTCTAAAAAAAATGTACATACTCCCTTTGTTGTTTGTTGCTTTATTTTGTGGTGTGTGCAGATTTTTCCCAACAAAAACTAACCAAAATTGAATGTCATAACGTTTTTGTTTTTGACCAAATTGTAGGCTATAATAAAGTTAAAAACCGTTAAATATGCATAGTGTAAAGTCCACCTATGTTTAAAACTTTTAGGATCATCCATCTCTCCCTCCTACCTTTAATAGTAGGCTTTTAATTAAATTTCAGTCATGTAAAAGTATATAGTTATTCCATCTGCTAAATCATGCCTACCAACCACATTAATTTAGCTTCATTCAAAACAATAGACATTAGCATATATAGTAACTTTTTATTGACATAAAGCAGTGATCTAATTATTTTTCTTACAGCACAGTAAATCCTTAATTATTTAAAAAAATTGTCTCATTCATTTATCTGTCTTATGGTCACCTACCTATATGTAATAAACGTGGTAGTTGTGTCATAATTTGATAAGAAGGACAATCCTCTGCCCTTGTCTACACTCAATTACTTACAACCTATTTCTGGTGTCTGTTGTTCCATGCCATACAAGTTGGTTAGTTATTATTTCCTTTAATATGGTCCTATTTCATAATAACATATATTTCATAGTTATATTTTATACGGAACTTTTTCAATCTTAGTACATTGTTGTTATTACTACTTGTTAGAATTGAGAAAATTGTTATGTTCTTTATATTATCATAAACTTAGAAACATTGAGAAAATCTCCCCTCTTAGATGCAACCATAGCATAGCATATTCTCTTAAATTATTCTTAAGAAAAGGTACATCCACCATAATTGTATAATATAAAGTATTCTCTCTATCTATCTATTCCATTGAAATTTCTATTTATCTATCATTATACTTTCATGTACTCATTTTATTTTTTGTTATATGATGATATATTAATTTGTTGAAACTTAATTGCATATTTTGCAGTTGAAGAGAATATAGAGAAATGGAAGAATATATTCAAAAGACAGTTGTGGTTGGAGTTTTTTCATGGACAACAATTTTTCTTGTAATGAGGAAAATCTTTCCAAAACGTTCATTTGATTTCTCCAACAGGATTGTCTCTACAATTCATGCAATTTTAGCAGTAACATTGGCTACTCTATCTGTTCAAGATTGGAAATGTCCAATTTGTCCTGTGGCATCAAATTCTTCTTACAAACAGGTACTTCAAATTTTGTTTATTGACAATAAGTACTTATTAGTTAATTACTTCATTCAATTTATATATAATGTATTATATATCATATCTTCTACTTAATTGGTGTGAAATATTTATATGTTGAAATTTGATCAGATGGAAGTTCTAGCAGTGAGCTTATCATATCTAATTTATGATCTAGTGTGTTGTTTATTTGATGAAAAATTCAATTGGGACAACACTATCCACCATTTGGTAAGCATTGTTGGACTCATAGCTGGCCTATGCTATCAAAAGGTAATTAATTAATCACTCCAATAATTCAATAATTATTTCTCATTCTCATATTAATCATTAATTGCATAAATGAGTTGGACCGACACCCAAATGCGGTGTCAAAGTCAGCGGTTCATTTGACTCCAATAATTATTAATCATTATTCGCAAAAGGTAATTTCACTTAATAATTATTGGAAAATCTTTATAATTATTGGACCCTCACCCTAGAATCATTAAGTGATTAATAATTATTGGACCTAATTGCATTAATCATTATTCGCAAAAGGTAATTTCATTAATTTGTTCAATGTGGGTGATCTTTGGGGATCCATCCAAATGCGGTGTCAAAGTCAGCGGTTAAAAAAGGGACCGACTCCTTGTGTCGAAAGTCTTTCTAACAATAGAGGTAAGGCGGCGTGTTGCATTGAGTGCGACCAACGGCAATGTAAGTATATGTGGATGAAAAAGCTTCCACTCGTGGGGGAGTGCATACCCGGATGAGTGGATGAACTCACGTTTGAGGGAAAGATTGTTGCGTCAAGTATGATTGGATGAAAAATTGAGTGTTCAACAATATATAAGTGAGAGGGTTCAAAAATCTAATATTTGAAAATTTTGGATAAAAATATGATCTTCAATTTACTCATGTGATTACTGTTGATCCAGTGCAAATGATCCCTTAGGCTCCCTAAGTTGTTACCTCCAATAAAAAGTTGGATAGAATTAGTTACAGTATATTGAAGATATTTTAGTTTTGTTGGAATCATAAAAAGTGCATCTAGTATTTATGGTAATGAATATTTCTATTATTTCTATATAGATAGATTAAATATTTGGTAATCAAATTTGCTAGTAAAATTTTGGATTATCTCTTTCTCAAATTTTCAATGCTGCCAATTTGGTTTTTTATTTTAAAAAAAAAAAATCTATATGGAACTATTACTCTAAACTTTTGTGTTAATTAATATGGGGATTTGGTGATAAGGTTGTAACATTCTGCTATAAATATGAATGATCAGTGTGGCTCAGAGATGGTAGGGGCAGTATGGGTAACAGAGATGTCAAGCCCATTCTTGCATTTGAGGGAGCTTCTAAAGGAGCTTGGTTACAAGGACACTCCCCTTAATTTGTCTGCAGATGTAAGTAAACCACTATTAAGGACATACCGAATATTTATTTTGTACCAAAGAACATTGCATGTGTAATCTGGTTAAGAAAGTGATAGAGTTTACAGTTTAGGTATACAGTATATCTTATTCCAGGCTATTTTTGTTGAGCAAGTAGTTTTTTTGGAGTTGACTAAATCCTCTATTTTTAAAACAACCAAATCTAGTTTTATTTTCAATTTTAATATACCAAATTATTTTAGAGATGTGATAATAAGTTAAAAGAGAAAATAAGTTAAAAGAGAAAATCGATCAAATTTAAAACATTTCTTAGTATGTAAGAATGGAGAGCTAGAAGAAGGAACGCTTTGGAAAATTTCTGCTCAAAATGAAATTTACTATTTTAATTGATAAATTTGTAACAGAAAATAGTTTAAAACAATATGGTGGATTAAGTGTGTGAATATTTTGAATAAAAAATAATATTCTGCAAATTTTAGCAATGAAATATCTTAATTATAATATAAAGGATTAAAAATATAATTACCAAAATTTTAAATTCTTATTTTGAGGAAGTGAGTTAGTGAGAAGATCACACCAATTAGTGTCATGATTTATAACTATATAAGTAGCTAATTTATCTGCACAATACTTTAGACGTGTATGAATTAGCTTAGAATAAGCTAACAGATGAGTTTGTATGGTGCAGATTTTATTTGCTTCAATATTTACATTTGCAAGGATGATGATTGGACCTTGTATCACCTACGTAACATTAACTTCCAATAACCCATTTCTCATCAAGGTATAACAATAATAATAATGTATTACCCTTAATACTATTATACTCATTGGTTTATGATCACATTTTGTCGAATTCCTTTGACTATTACAGGCTATGGGATTGGGTTTGCAGCTAGTAAGTACATTCTGGTTCTTCAAAATTGTAAGAATGATGAAATACAAATTAACCAAGAAATCATCAACATCCAAAAATGGCATCAAGCACACCACCAACATCAAAAGCAGGACAGCTAGCTAGCTGACAATTTTACATCAATCAGTGTTTGAATGAATCCAATGAAATGAACGATATAAAGTACTTCAAAGTGGCCCCTTCAATCATTAATTTGCTTGTGTAAATTGAGACATAAATTTCGTACATATCTTCATTGAACAATAATTTACGAGGAGATTGGACAAATCTTGTTTTAATATTTTAGAAGTTGCACACAAAATACACGATGCGATAACATCATATTTGGGTGCAAATGTTACAGCACTTTATTTCACAAAGGCCATACAATACAGCCTAGCTAAATGAATTTGAGTTTGGTTCTTAAAGTAGAACAATAAGCTTTATTCATCAAAGTTCACCAAGTTGGAATAAGTCAATTAGATGATTCAGAAAATGTCATACTTCCTAACTATAAATCATTCAGATTTTGTCTACCATACGTAAGTAAAATAGTATTACACCACACCATTCACAAGTTCTATTTTCACCATTGGATCAATAAATTCCATTGTTTTACCTCATTTAATTTAATGATGAGATTTGGTAAAATCAAACTTGTGGATGATTCAACTTTTATTTCTTGTGCATCATAGCTTTGCCTATCATACATATTAAATTTAATTCTGGATTCTTTATCAATAAATCTTTTTTTTCAATTTCCTTTTGATTGAATTGATGATTTTGTTAGAGCTAAATAGTGTAACATTTCATCACATTTACTAATTTAAACTCAAATATCAAGAATACTAAACTCAATAATACACCAAAATTTCTTGCATTGGGACATCCAACTGAACCAAGCATTAAAACACCACAAAATTAGCTATTGATTTCACTAATGATGCATGCTTATCATCCATTTGCCTGAGAAAACAGTATAAACTCTTGCCACTTCATACATATATATATTGCATTTTTCAGTATGCACTGGCTCAGAAAAACCTCACTCAACTTCTCTAATAATTCTTCTTCTCCGCAACGGCTTTGTTGTAACACTCCCTGGGGCACTGTGAGCTTTCCTCCTCTCTTCCTTCTTTTTCTTAGCATCAGCTATAACACGTAACAAAGAAGAAGCCTTGTATATTGGTCTTGGTAAGTGTCTATGCCTTGCAATACGGTTAACTTCAGGAAGGTGCCTGTAGCGTTTCTTTATGGCCTCGTGATAGTCATGCTTCTTCTTTTCCCTCGGAAGAACCTGTGGCATCATCATAAACAGGTGAATCTCAGGGAATGAATTGAAGGGCCTTTCAAAAGAGAAATTATTAGAGGATAAACCATAGCCAACTAACTAATTGAATAACAAGATCACAATTATAATAGAAAATTTCAATCTTAGTACAAAATGAACCACAATTAATAGATGACAGTTTATTTTATATGTATGAGTGTGTGTGTGTGTGTAGAGAAAGACGATGAATGAAATCAACTTACAACTCCAAGTTGTTCTGATGCTTTGGCCTTCCAAAGTCTGAGGTTAGTATCATCACTTCCTGAAATTACATAACTTCCATCGCCGCTGAACTTGACACAGAATACCCTGTGTACAGAAGATAAAGATTAGTTGCCATAAAGCATGGTAAGAATATTTCCATAAACTCGGCACAAACAGCAGAAGAAATCTTTTAAACAGCTGAGGTTTGTATCGTTCGAAAAGTTAAGCAGACAATTAAAAACAACAGAATGCTCATAGTACAATATGTAAATTGAGTGAACCTTTGCATTCTTTTAGTATGATAAATCTCTCTGCTGTGACCACCATTATAAGGGAAGATTCTCACCTACAAATGAGAAATTGTTAATACATACAACTCTAATTCAGTAAGAAGTAAAATGACAAGGTTATAATGAAATCCAAGGGAACTCACTGTTCTATCATAAGATCCGGTAACAAATTCTCGACCAGTTGGTGAGAAGTCAATATCCATCCTGTAGAGTGAAACATGAAAATGTTAGTCTGACAAATTGCAGAATTACCAAATACTGTAAACATTTAAAGAAAATCCATTATTACACGGCAGAAACGTGATCTTTATGAACACATTTGGCTTCACCCAATTTCCTGGAATCATAACTATAGCAGTAACCATCTTCATTTGCCTGCATGCCAATGAAATTTGTCCATAAGAATTTAAATATCACTAAAATTTTGATTTTGAAATACAGCTACAAAATCGTAAACAATAATAGCTTCAGAACCACTGGTCAAGTTGAACAGATAAACTTACAACTGTAAAATTTATGGGTTCCATTGGATTCCAAGCTATAGAATTGGTTTTGGTCTGTCACATTAGATAAAAGTTAGTATAGTCATAAATATAATATATTTTGAATTAAGACCAAAGATATGAAGAAAAAAAATTAACACAGTATCAATTTTACAGTTACAAAACTTGCCAAGGATATGTGCAATCAAAAGAAAAATAATAAGGACCTCAACAATCAGTGTAATAATAAAATTGATAACAGGACATACCAAAATCAAAATATGTGCCATAATTTAAACTAATTATAATTGATAAGAGATCA
>Ga0228710_1002724_pt1 | contig 28007 bp, 32 predicted proteins | sample MedpolnodulmetaG_FD_177995 | JGI IMG/M metagenome (GOLD analysis project Ga0228710, IMG submission 177995) | Root nodule microbial communities from Medicago polymorpha collected in Santa Monica, California, United States - pink nodules | ecosystem: Host-associated > Plants > Roots > Nodule... | reverse complement strand
CACAAGTTTGATCCCTCGCACGGATAATATATATATATATATATATATATATATGAGGAATGCTAGGAACAATCACTTTTGAACACTCTCTCTAGCACTCACTCTTTTATTGGATGGGATCCATGTCCGTCGCACCACATTTTGTACGTTCTATTTCCAAAGTGTAGAATCATAATGATTTAAACCAATAAGAGAGTGAGTATTAGAGAGAGTGTTGCTAGCATTACTCTATATATATATATTATATATATTATCGGTATATATCTTATCAGTTTGAGGAGTTTGTATAGGATTTTGAACTTTGTGTTAGCACACTCGTTGAGGATTTTGTGAGCGGCGAGAGCAAGGGGAAACAATCTTGAGGTGATTTACCATGATGGTAATTGTTGGGAAACATACCTAGAGTAAGGGGAGACGATCTACATGGAGTCAATCACTTATGTATATGGACCGTCAATATATTTCTAAGGACCTAAAAGACCTCAAGAAGGGCTTTTAGACCCTCTCAGAGGCCTCAACGCCCTCCATAAGAGCCCTGAGGCCCAAGGCACGCCCTCCAAAAGGAGCCGCCTCTATTTGCTTCTAGAAGCCTCTTAAGCACGCCTAAAATACCTAAATACCCTTGTTACTTGCTGCCCAAGTAACTACAAATCAGGCCCATAGAGGGCTATAAATACAACCCTCGATAGCCTTCTCAAGGTATGACCAATACAATACAAACCCTAATTACGATTATTGTACTTTTAGCAAGTACAGTTGGCGCCGTCTGTGGGAAGAGGTAAAACTAACCTTGACCACGTTTCTGAATCGCAAATCGTGATTTTGAAACCCTAAAACCTAAACAAAACCCTCTGAATCGTAGAACTCCTCTACGATTTGGAAACCAAAAACATTAACAAAAGAAACCCCTACTCGCACCTCACGTCATGATTTAGAGAAAAATCCTTATCACCATGGCCACTCAAGAAGAAGCCGAAACAATGAGAACCCAAATCGCTCAACTAATGGAGCAAAACGAAGCCCTGCTCGCATCAGTAGAAACTATCCAACAACCACATAATCGAGAGAAAGAAGGTTCCCATCATGGTGAGCTGGACGAGCTCGAACCACAGCCGCTATCAGACGAAATCTGGAATCCGCCAGTCCCGGATGGTTTCAAGTCCCCATCAGTATCATCCTTCGATGGCAAGGGCGACCCGGTTGAACACATGACCTCCTTCAATACCCGGATGGCTGTAATCATGGCACCTGATTCCCTCAAATGCAAATTGTTGGCGGGAACTCTGAATGACACCGCCCTCCGTTGGTACATGAACTAACCCAGATTCTCTATAGTCGGCTACCAAGACATGACAAAGAAACTGATCCACCAGTTCTCCGTAAGCCGCCATCGAAAGGTTTCAACCACCAGTCTGTTTAATGTCCGCTAAGAACATAATGAATCGTTGAGGAATTATCTCGCCCGTTACAATGACGCCACAATCAAGGTAGTGCATCCCAACCAGGAGCTATTCGTAGGGGCGTTCCAGAATGGATTGCGAGCCAGTCCCTTCAACGAATCTCTCGCTCAGAAACCAGCAGATTCCATGGAGGAAATTATGTCAAGGGCCGAATGTTACATCAAGGGCGAGGAAAGTAATGCAGAAAAGAAAGCCAGAGATGCCAATGAGCGTGGCATCTCGGGAGCGGATAAACGAAACTACTACCCGCCGCCGACCCGATACAGGGGCACTTTCAAAAGACAAGAGAAAAGGGTTTACATCATAGACAACTTCGCACCGCTGAATACAAGACCAGAACGAATCTACAGGGAGGTTTACCAATCCAAACTCATCCCAAAACCTCAAGAACCTCGTGGCGACCGCATAGGTAATGATCTTGAAGCATGGTGCAAGTATCATCGAATTCTGGGGCATATAACTGACAATTGTTGGCGACTCAGAAAAGAAATTGATAAACTTATACAAGAGGGAAAACTAAGTGCATATGTCAAAGGAGAGCGAGGTGAGGATCAACGACGCTCCTCAGAAGAAAAGAATTAGGAAAACCATAAAAAGGAGTCGAAAGAAAGACACACCCTCAACACCATTTCTGGAGGGTTCGCAGGGGGGGAGAATCTAGTTCATCTTGGAAAAAATACGCGAGGCAAGTGATGTTTATCAATGACAGGACATCAGACTCAAGGCGTGAACAAGACATCAGCTTCACGCCCGATGATTGTGAAGTTGTGGTTCCTCATGATGACGACCCCATGGTCGTTACTTTGCAAATCCATAACTGGGATGTGAAAAGGGTTCTTATTGACCCAGGCAGCTCAGCTAACATCCTCTATTATGACGCTTTTGAAAGATTGGGGCTCGCTCCAGAACAGTTACAAACTTTCAAAGGAATTCTAACAGGCTTCACCGACGAACAAGTTCATGTCCGGGGTTACGTAACCCTAAAAACAACTTTCAGATCGGGGGAAAACGCCAAAACTATCAAAGTAAAATACTTGGTAATCAACGCACCCAAACCTCCTTGGCGCTTTCCTATCCACCAAATTATTAATTATGAAGTACCCCCTAGAGAGAGGGAAAACAAGAACTATTATAGGGGACCAGAAGATCGCCAGGGAATGCTATCACAACAGATTAAGATTACAGAAAAGGAAAAAGAAAGCGGAATTAGGAGACAAACCATTGAGCGTCAATGGAAACGATCTTCGCAAAGCAAATTGGAAGAAATCTGGAAGTCTATATAGATGACTTGATAGTAAAGACAAACGAAGGTGACAACCACGAAGAAGACTTAAGAGAAATCTTACTGCAGGTCAGAAAATCAAATATGCGACTGAATCCAGCCAAATGCACTTTCGGCGTCCAGGCCGGAAAATTCCTTGGATTCCTACTAACTAGAAGAGGTATAGAAGCAAATCTGGACAAATGCCAAGCCATTATTAACATGCGGAGCCCAACTAACATCAAAGAAGTTCAACAACTAACAGGAAGGTTAGCAGCTAACATAAAAAAAAGCCATTATTCTACATTGCTTGACTACGGGTGCCATCCTTTTTATATACTTGTCCATCTCTAGTAACGTCATGAGCTCCGTGTCGGTCCAAGATTCTGATTTCGGAGAAAAATCCATTTATTTCATAAGTAAAGTCTTTCGAGGTGCCGAACTCTTGTACCAGAAAATTGAACTCCTAGCTCCAGCCGTCGTTATAACAACAAGGAAACTGCGCCCATACTTTCAAAGCCATAAAATCATCATCAAAACCAATTATCCCGTCAGGCAAGTACTGAGCAAGCCAGACCTTATTGGGCGAATGGTAACCTGGTCGATTGAACTTTCAGAATATGACATTCAATTCATACCAAGGGGAAGTATCAAGTCTTAAGTCCTGGCGGACTTCGTAGTAGAACTCAAATCACCAACATAAGAAAAAGTACCTTATATGTGGCTCCTTTTTGTAGATGGGTCCTCCAATTTAAATGGAAGCGGTGCAGAAATTGTTTTGGAAGGACCTGGAGACATGCTCATTGAACAATCCCTCAGATTCGAATTTAAAGCAAGCAATAACCAGGCAGAATACAACGCCCTCATCGCAGGAATGAATTTAGCACAAGAAATGGGAGCAGAAAATATCTGGGCAAAAAGCGAGTCCTAGTTGGTGATAAGTCATATAACAGGAGAATGTCATACGATAGATGTCCAACTTACTAAGTACCTCGCCAAAGTAAAGGACCTAAAAAAGAATTTCAAGTTTTTTGAAGCCATCTTTGTACCAAGGGAACAGAAAGCCTGCGCAGACGTTTTGGCCAAACTTGCTAGTACCAAAAAACCAGGAAACAACAAAACAATAATACAAGAAGTAATCTCTACGCTAGCACTGAAGCAGTAAACGTCAACACGATATCGGAAGAAAACCAGGGCTGGATAACCCCCATAATTAAATACCTAATAAGATCTTTCAATCCAAAGGACGACGAAGAAGCTCAGGTTCGAAAAAGGGCATCAAAATTCACCATGGTGGCAGGAAAATTGTATCGAATGGGAAGAGCGACATCAATGCTCAAATGTTTGGGAGAAAATAAAACAGGTCTTGTCATCCTAGAAGTTCATGAAGGAGTTTGTGGAAGTCACATTGGGGGCCGAGCTTTGTCAGCCAAACTATTGAGGGCGGGATACTATTGGCCAACTATGCTACAGAACCGCGTCGAATTCGTCAAGAAGTGCGACAAGTGTCAACGTTTCTCTGATAAAAAGCATGCTCCAGCTCAGGAATTAACTTCAGTATTTTCGTCGTGGCCTTTCTCCAAATGGGTTGTTGACATAGTGGGACCTTTTCCCCTCCACTAGGACAACTCAAATTCTTGATTATGGGCATCGAATACTATACGAAATGGGTCGAAGCATAAGCTGTTGCCAAGATAACAACAGAAAGGGTTATGAGGTTTATTGGAAAAGGATCATCTGTCATTTTGGGTCACCAAGAGAAATTGTATCCGATAATGGAACTCAATTTACAAGCACAACGGTCGTTGACTTTTGCAAAAATTTAGGGATTTGTTTCTGTTATTCATCCCCATGCGAATGGACGGGCATAATCAGCTAACAAAGTAATTCTGAATGGCATTAAAAAGAAGCTAGAAGCAGCCAAAGGTTTTTGGGCCGAGCAGCTACACGAGGTACTATGGTCGTATCATACCACACCATACTCAACAACTAAAGAAGCGCCATTTACTATGGTTTACGGCGTAGACGCCATGCTTCATGTTGAAATTGATACTCCAACGTGGCGACGATAAAACTTCTCTAAAGAAGGTACACAGTCTTTTTCAATTTCACTAACCCTTTGTTTTACAGGATTTAAAGATTTTAGAGAAATCCTAGACTTCTAAAACAAATGGGTATCCTATTCAAGCTAATGAGACATGACTAAAATGCACCGTGGACATGATCGACGAGATACAAGAAAACGTTCACATAAATAAGTTCACTGCCAAACAAAGAGCTGCTCGCCGATATAATTCAAAGGTAATCAACAGAGAGATGAAGGAAGGAGATCTCGTATTGAAACAAGTAGTCGCCCCAACTAGAATTGGAAAGCTGATGTTGAACTGGGAAGGCCCCTACAGGATAAAAGAGAAGCTATCACACGGAGCCTACAAGCTGGAAGAAATGAATGGAGATCCAATACCAAGGACCTAGAATGTGGTCAATTTATGCCATTACTATAGTTGAATTATTTTAATCTGATTCTTTGCTATTTTACATTTCTTAGTATTGATTAGGGTGAACACAAAATCATGTTGTTGCCGCCTCTTATATTATTTTTCTGACTATTTTTAATTTTAAATAAAAAGGAATGGGGTGGCACTCTTTTCCCCTACAAGGGCAGGGTTTTTTTAACTAGGCGTCCTATTTTACAATGATTATTCGCCGTCTCTATTATTCTGAATAATTCAACATATATATTCTACTCTAGACGGAAATTCTACAAAGACTTTTAAGCACCCTGTCAACCCCCCGTGGCTCTGAACAGACTTTCAACCCCTCGTGGCTCTGAAAATAAATGCGTCAACACCCGTGGCTCTGAACAGTCTTTTCAACCCCCTGTGGCTCTCAAAATAAATGTGTCCACCCCCCGTGGCTTTGAACAGTCTTTTCAACCCCCCGTGGCTCTAAAAATAAATGCGTCACCCCCCGTGGCTCTGAACGCCCCGTTCAACCCCTTCTGGTTCTGAACAGTTTCCATAGACAATCGCTCGTAGCTCTGAACTAAGACGTCAAGCCTTCATGGCCCTAAACGTCCCAACAAATCCTTAATATCTTTTACTAAGTGCACTAAACGGCTTCATAGTACCATTTAAAGTGTTAACAGAATCAGAGTCAAGCATTTTAAAAGCATCACCTGCGAAATAATCAAAATCAACATCGGCCGACAACATATAAAGATCGACTCAGGAAGGTAGATAAACAGGCAAAATACAAACCTACTCAAGCAAGAGAACTAAAACTGCCAAGTAGATGAATAAATTTAGCAAAACAAAGAAAAAGATATATCTGAAACATATCACCAGAATAATAATTAAAAGTGTACAAAGGCACAACAAAACAAGATGTCGCCAAAGTACATCAAGATTACAAACCAGCCGCCTGGAACGGCAGACATAATGTCAAGAGAAATAGACTAAACTAATAAATATTACAAGGAATTTGTCACTCCTCGTCCACCAATTGCCCATCCACGATGATCTTAAACGAATCAAGCCCGTCCACTTTTACAGTAGGATTAAAAAAGAGGACTTGCTCTGTGGCGCGCTTGAAACCATTGTCAAAATAAACTGCAAGCGCTCGCCTTCCTTCGTCAACGGTAGTATTAGCATCCGCCAAATCCTTCTTAAGCTTATCCACTTCCTCTTTGTAAGCATCCCTCTCCGACTCTACAGCTTCTTTTGCCCCCTTAATCTCTCCAAGCTCTTTTTCAGCAACTTTCTTCTCGTTTAAGGCCTCCTTTAGCCTCACTTATGTACCAATGGCCTTATGCTTCCACTTTTCAACATCTTCAGCAGCCTCTTTATGTTTCTTCTCCAAAATACCATGCTTCAACTCCATTGCATGTCCCAACAACAAGATACGAAGGGCCGTTGACCTAACATTAGCCACGAGATCGCTGAACTTGGCTTTTACACAGCATCAACATCAATAGGCGCCAAAGGAACCTGTTCCTCCATGTACCTACAAAAATAAACAAATAGATGAATAAATAATATTTTCAGAAAAACACCGAAGCAAAAGAAGATAACCATACCTTCGAAAATCAAACTGAGAATGCCAAAACGACTTCGTCGCTTGAGCATTTTGGGAAGTACACCTACATCGATATCTTTCTCACCACTACTAGCAGAAGGACAAGTCGTTCCTGTATCAACACCCTTGCCAGTCTTCACCTTCTTTGGTTGTGGAGAGCCATCTTGTGAGGCAGTAGCGCCACCTCTAGCAGTCTCCAAGTTTTCCATCTCCACCTCTCCTGTTTCAATATCATTCTTTGTGGCGAGATCCTTTCTCTTTAGTTTCCTCTGCTGCGCCCCCGCCGGATCACTCAACACATACCCATCTGAGTTTTTCTTCTTCTCCAGCTCCACCAAATACTTCTTGCGTTCCGCTCCGGTCAATGGCAACACAGTTTGTACATTACAAAAAGAAAAACACAAAACAAAGGGATCAAAACATAAAACTTAAAACCGAAGACACTCACGGAAATAGGCTTCCAAGCTTTCAGCATCTCCTTCTCGATCTAACAACTCATGAATGTGGATAAGAAGATACTTTTCCAAAAAACACACTACACCTTGTTCGCAGGGCGTCATATTGGTAAAATCGTAACCCATCACCGCCAAAGGAGCGTGAGTCCATCAAAGAGGAAACTTAGGATTTCCATCCACTAGTATCGATGCAGTAGAACACCCTGGCACCCCATGTACCCTCGCAAACGAATCTCGCCACTCCTTCTTGAAATTTGAGGCATACGGAGGAAAAAGCCTCTTACCTGCATGAGCACTAATGGAAATCCACGTTCCTTTGTTGACATCCTTGGTACCATAAAAATGGAAGAAGACGCGGACGGAAGGTTCCAAGTTTAGAGCCTTACACAACATCTCAAAGTCGCGAATGAACTCCCAGCTAGTGGGGCGGATATGGGTCGGCGCAACGTTTAAAAACTTCAACACATACATTTCGAAAGGCGTAAAAGGGATCTTCACTCCATGTACATTAAGAAAGACTCATCAAAGGCGCCCGCAATCTCTTGATCGCAAACCCGCTCGTCCACATCGCAAGATAGTACTACCAGATCCTCCTCATTCCCAGTAAAGGAAATATCCAACTTACTCCGAAAGAAGTTGATGTTTGGAACATGAGTATACATCGAGTACTCCACACGAACTTCTTATGCGAAACAAGTCATTTCTCTAAATCTAGAAACTGGCGATCACAACACCTCAGTTCTCAATTCGAACGATGGTAGCAGGAAAAGACAGATCTTTCGACAAACTTCTTCCTTACGATTTGTTCACGAGGTAGCATAGAGAAGCACGCAATCACTATCGCTACTCAAGCCATCACTATTATCGCTAGATAAATCACTCAACAAATTTCCCCCATAAAGCCCTAGGTTATACACCTCCCAATCGATTATACCATTCGGTCTAGTGGCATGCCTCAAACAATCATTTCTTAACTGATTTCTTTCAGTTGGATAAGTGGGATCAATCACCTTGCCCAAATCGTCACACACTCTAATTGAAACCATTTTCTAGATGTACGACTCAGATAAGGAATTTAAAAGCTATAAAAGGAGGAAAGGTGAAAATTAAATCTCGAACAAGAGAACTTGAAAAGCTGCGGTGAGAAAGACAAACGAAAATGAAGACATAAATGAAAAATGAAGAAGTACAATTACGCTTTAATAAGAAGAGAATTAAAGTTACCTTGAAAAACACGCCAAAGTCCTCAATCAGTGGAGACACGTGGACGAAAAAGCCACGATTTGAACACGTCGACACCAACGAAAAGTCACGAAATTTGAGCCGCCAAGATCCCCATGACCATTTTACAGGACTGGCCTTCAATAAAGCCTTAACATGTTGATCACGCCATAACAAACCATCTCGCCTTGTCCCAAGTCTCATGTTTGGGGGGCTATATGGACCATTAACCTGCACACATATCATACATGTACCCTTGGGGGATCTTAAAACACTTTAGGATCGCCCTAGGGGGATCCTCCAAGCACAAATGATAACATTTAGGAAAAATATACAAAATATTAACCAAGCATAACCAATTTTGTAAAGCAAGTCAATTACTTCGCCTTGTCCCAAGACTCGTGCTTGGGGGGCTGTGGACCGTCAATATATTTCTATGGACCTAAAAGACTTCCAAAAGGGCTTTTAGACCCTCTTAAAGGCCTCATCGCCCTCCATAAGAGCCCTGAGGCCCAAGGTGCCGCCTCTATTTGCTTCTAGAAGCCTCTAGAGCACGCCTAAAATACTTAAATACCCTTGTTACTTGCTGCCCAAGTAACTACAAATCAGGCCCACAGAGGGCTATAAATACAACCCTTGAGAGCCTTCTCAAGGCATGACCAATACAATACAAACCCTAATTACAATTATTGTACTTTTAGCAAGCACAGTATACATGGACCCTGTCATGGGTAGCTCATGGAGGACGAGAATCGAGAGATGCCTGTATATAGTCACCACTGACATTATTTTGATTTGGGATAAACCATTGCATGATACGCTACCCTATTTAAGTTTTTCATCTGTGTGTAGATGGAAATGCTTGTGCCTACAATTAACTTTTTACCAGATCAAACAAACGACATAGCACAACACTAAGGGCTTGGCTTTGCCATAGTCTTCTAGATTGAGGGTTTGCTTATGCACTCCCGGTGAACCCGAGTGATCTCAGTTAAACATCAATCAGCAAGTTAGGCGGCAATGCTCATTCCTCATTATGTGAAGTTTTCATGGATATGTTCACTCGTCTTCAAATCAATCTATGTGTTACTGAGGCAATGCCAACCTATGCAAAAAAAAATTAAGCAATTAACGACTTAGAAAATAAAATTCAAAAACAATCGAACAATGTCATTGACAAGCTAATGAAGTGCTATCTTCCAATGTAAGCTTCCTCCAAAGGTGAACCATCGTTCCGTGCATTATTGGAAACTGGGCTATAGGAATTGCTCATTTTGATTTAGCGGCTAGTATTAATTTAATACCTTTATTTATGATAAAGAAGTTATAAGGTGGAGAAATACAACCCACCAAAATATACTTGCAACTTTCTTTCCAAAAAAAAAATGTATATATACTAACTTGCTGATATAACTATAAGATTTTTGTATTGAATCATGGAAGTTGTGTTAGTAAAGGTTAACAAGTTCATGTTTCTGATTGACTTTGTAATAATAGACATGGAAGAAGATGGAGAGGTTCCTATTATCCTTGGTAGACCATATTTAGCCACCCGAAAAGATACGATAGATGCAGAGAAAGGCGCAGTCATGTTGAGGTTCTGAGATGAAAAGGCTACCTTCAAGGGTTTACAATATCATTTTAGTACAAATTTTGTGTGTGTTATATTGATTACTAGAAACATTATTACTTATTAGGAACATCATACACCTTATTGGGAGAAATGAATGTTATTTGTTACATTTATCACAATCATTCTCCAATTGATAATTGTTGAAAGTAGAATAAGAAATTCAACACTTGTATATTTTTTACTTAGGAAATACATATATTAAGGACGACGAGTAATAGGAATCAAGCATAGGTCATGTTTTCTTACTATAGCAAGCCCAAATGTCTCGGTCATATCGAGTTCTTTCATTCCATTAGGAAGCTTCCAATCAAAGTGGTAAAGTAACTTAGCAAGAGGCAGCTCAATGTTGGATAAGCCAAATCCAATGCCCGGACACATTCTTCGACCAGCACCAAACGGTATGTATTCAAAGTTTGTGCCTTTGAAATCAATTGTGCTATTGAGAAACCTCTCAGGTTTAAAACTCTCAGCTGCAGCCCAATACTTTTCATCTCTTCCAATTGCCCAAACATTGATAGCAACCCTTGTTTTAGCTGGGATCTCATATCCATTGATTTGGCATCTCTCTCTACTTTCTCTTGGAATCAGCAAAGGTAAGGAAGGATGCAGCCTTAATGTTTCTGTGATTATAGACTTTAAGTATATCAAATGGTGCAACTCGGTTTCATCCACATACCCCTTTTTGTCGAACACTTTTCTTACTTCAGCTTGTGCTTTCTCCATTACCTTTGGGTTCTTTATCATCTCTGATATCCCCCATAACACAACCCCTGATGATGTTTCGCTACCAGCAGCAAACATATCCTACAAATGGATTAGCATTAACATTATCTAGTATATAAACCAACATGCATTTTCATCTATACAACAACAATAACAAAAATTAAGTTATTTACTTAATGTGGTCTCCAAAATATTAATATAGGTAATTATAATCTTATTCTTTTCTTTTATGGAAATGTTTCTTCTAAAGGATTTTAAATTTATAAAGGTGTAAACAGGTTTGGTTGTAGACTAACCAGAATGATTGATTTCATATTGTCATCTGTTAATGGGTGGTCATGTGACTGATCATTTTCCTGTTGAATCTTGATAAGAGCATCAACTAGATCTTCATCCTTGCTTTCTTCCTTGTGAATGTTTTTATGATCATCGATGATATCTTGAAATATCATATCAATCTCTTTATGAAGCTTTTCAACTTTGGTCTTCGCCCTACTCACTCTTCGAAGCATTTTAACAGAAGGATACACATCAGCGATACAAAATCCTCCCAACAAACTCACTATTTCCTTTAGTGCTGATTTGAACACTTGTTGGTGTTTAATATTCCTTTTCCCAAACGCTGCTCGTGTTGTTATTGCCAATGTCATTGAGAAAATCTTATGACTGAGATTTACAACTGATCCTTCACTTGTAGATATCGATTTAATAAGATTTGACACCTCTTCTTCTCTTATATACCTAAATGATTGGACACGCTTTGCACTTAATAATTGTAAAGTACATATCTTTCGCAGTTGCCTCCAGTGTTCTCCATATGGAGAGAAGGCAATATCAGTAGCGTTGTAACCAACAGAAGACAAAAGAAGGTTCGGTCTATCACAAAAGTTGAGGTCATGTGTTTTCATAATCTCTTTGGCCATTGATGGTGAACTAACTATTATGTACGATACCTCTCCAAGTTTTAAGTGCATTAAGGGTCCATATTTTTCAGCCAAATTTTTGAAGCACTGATGAAGCAATGAGTTGCTAATAATTTGATGTATGTTTCCTATGATGGGTAGTGTCCATGGTCCTGGTGGTAAATTGATACTGGAATTGTTACAACTCCATTTTTTAACAATTTTGAGTAGCACTAAGAGAAAGAGAAAGGAGGCAATAAAAGGGCTATTAAAAAATGGGTTGTGAAACTCCATGATGGTAGATTGATTCAGGAGAATTGAAAGATGGTAGTGTGTGTTTCATATTTGGTTTAGATTTATATATAGTTTCTGGGCGATCAAATACTTTTTCGTGGTCCCTTAAGATGGTAGTGTGTGTATTTCTCAAGTCTTTAATTCATTGGCGTGCAAGATCGTGTTTGGTCGAAGATCAGCACCAACAGTATCTCATCCAAACCCACTTAGGTTGGTCTGGTGATGTTAGCTTGAGACTTTTGAGCAGCGGCGGAGCCACTCCGGCTTGAGGGGATGCACATGAACCCCTGGCTTTCTAAAGTTTACACGTGTGTATATATATATATATATATATATATATATATATATGATATTTTTACACTCTGAACCTGGTGAGATTTTAACTTTGCACCTCCTCAACTCAATATTCTCTTGCACTGCTTGCTTCTTTCGGTCTTTGGTCCAATACAAGAGATTAACCAATAGCTCTCAAATCAAGTTTCCTATATAATGATTATTTTACCTTTTGACTTTTCTTCGTTCTCTTTTTGCAAGCATAGAATAATAATAGTTCAATTCAATTTTAAGTTTTAGTTTTATATTGATTTTTATCTTTTAGTTTTTATATAGTTTTGTTTACAAAAGGCAAATCTATGGATAGAACCTTTAGTATGGGTTTGAATTAAATAGGCCTAGCCATTATCTTAAACTGCAAATACTGAAATATAATTGCATAACTAAAATATAAAACATATGATAATTCTTAACTGTTTACTATAACTAATCACAATGGATAATCATAAGAATATATATGTTTAATATTTATTTTTAGGGTGTGTATATATGATAATTGTTAGGTTAAATTATATGAAAGGTACTTTAAGTTTCTTCAAAAAAAATAAATGTCCTTTAAGTTATTTAATTGTAATAAGTAGGTTCTTTAAGTCTTTTTTTTATCACTTAGGTACTTTATGTTAATTAATTGTAACAAGTTGGTCCTTTAAATTTTTTTCGTACTAATTAGGTCCTTTAAGTTATTTAACTGTAACAATTTAGGATATTTTAGATCTTAAAAATGTAAGTTATTCGGGGCCTAAAAGATACAATTAAATAACTTAAAGACTTAAGCATTACGAAAAATACTTAAAGGACTAACTTGTTACAACTAAATAATTTAAGGGACGTAAGTGGTACGGAAAAACCTTAAATGACCAATTTATTAGAATTAAATAACTTAAAGGACTCCTGGTGTAATTTAGCCTAATTATTATTATTATTAAGTAAAGTTAGAAAGCTTTCACCTATTTCAAGAGTTTGATAGTGATTAAAGAGATGTTTTAGATTGGGAAGTTCTCGATTTTTAGCCCAATCAATGTCCTTGAAAGGAGATGAATGTAAATCTTTCTGTGAAGTTTTTTTAAGCTTGAAGATCTTCTCTACCTTATACTAGAGCATCATCCTCTTATCCTAAATTTTTTTTATGAGAAAAAATTCCCGCACCCCCTACCCCATGGTCTTGGCTACGCCACTGCTTTTGAGTATTCTCCTCTTCAAGATTCGATTGTCTCATATTTTTTTATATTTATCGGTGGCTAACAACGTGAAACAATTGGAGTATAAAAACCGATTTGTGGTCCTTAGTCTGTGGTGTTGTTTTTTGGGTTTTGGCGTGTAGGTTTACTCTAGGGTTTTAGGTGTGTTCATGTCCAAAAAATCGCACTAACCGAACTGAAAAATAAAAAACCGAACAAACCGAAAAACCAAAAACCAAAAGAAAACCGCAATTTTAAATGGATTGGATTGGTTTTCGATTCTTATAGTATAAACCGACCCAATCTAATCTAAACAAATATATATATATATATATATATATAAATATATTATATGAAATTTTTATAAATGTTTCTTTAATTTACGATTATGTAACTATTTTTGTTAATCTACTATTTTATTTGTTTTATGTTGCTTTTATTTTATACATATTCATGTTTTTAGTAACCTTACCTTTTTTTTAAGGAACCTTACCTTTTTATGAAATGTCATAAAACAATAAATTTTTTTAAAAAAAATATACACAACAATGAAAACTGAAAACCAATCTAATCCAAATCAAATTTTTTTGGATTGGATTGGATTAGATTTGATTTTAAAAACAAATCAATTTGATGAACAAATAACAAAACCGAAGAGATTGATTCTTATAATAAATTATATCTATTTTTTTTTCAAAAAATTCAAAAATATTATTAATTTGAAATAAAAGATTACAAGAATTGGAGTGACCAAGCCAAACGCCTATTAGTTACAAATAAATCTAAAATTAGGCATACCTAAAAGGTCTATAACAAGAAAAGGCCTAACAAAATTAGGCACAATAAATCTCCATTAAGCATTAACAAGATGATTTGCAGACCTTAATAAAGCTTCAACTGCATAATTACCTTCTCTGAAGGTATTAGAAGATGCTACCTGATCACTTATCCAAATGGATGCAATCCTATCTGTCAAGGAACCGTCATATTTTCATTGTCAAAGTCTAACCCCACAACTTGCGAGTCACTTTCAAGCCATAAGTCCTTTCAACCCATAATATTGGCATTTTCAATTGCATATATCAAAACATGAAATTCTGCTAAAAAATGCATTGGAATGGCCTATATTTTGAGAAAAAGCTCCCAAGAAGTTAAACTATAATTATTCACATTTTTATGTTGAAGATATAAAAACTAAATTTAATTAACTGTTTATCATATCATGATCCCACTGAGTATCGAAGTCTTGCAGGTACATTGCAATATTTAACTTTCACTAGGCTTGATATTACTTATGTTGTCCAACAAATGTGTCTTTTTATGCATGATCCATGAACACAACATATGTCTGCCTTGAAGCGGATTATTACGTACATTAAGGGTACATCCACCCACGGCCTACATATCTCTCCTTCCGTAGTTAATACACTCACCACTTATACTGATGTGGACTGGTGAGGGTGTCCAGATACTAGGAGATCCACTTCTGGGTATTGTGTGTATCTTGCTAAAGCAGAGTATCATGGTGTTGCTAATGTGGTTGTTGAATCATGTTGGCTTCAAAACTTACTATTAGAACTTCAGTGTCCGGTCACAAAAGCTACTCTAGTCTACTGTGATAACGTCATCGCTGTTTATTTGTCGGGAAATCCCATCCAACATTAACGCACAAAACATATTGAAATGGATATACACTTCGTGTGTAAGGTTGCTAAAGGTCAAGTACGGGTCTTACATGTTCTGTCCCGTTATCAAATAGCTGACATATTTACCAAGGGCCTTGCGCTGTAGTTGTTTGATGATTTCAGAGATAGTCTCAACATTCGACAACCTCTAATTTCGACTACGGGGGTGTATTAGAATATAAAATATTCATTGTATAAATTATTAGATATTATTAAAATATAAAATATTGATTGTATAAATTATTAGATATTATTTAGAGATAATTCAGGACCAAGTTAAAGATACTTGATGCCCAAGTTAGAGATACTTGAGGCCCAAAACAATATCATTGTATAAACACACTTCAGAGCATAATGAAACATATGAGACAGATTTCTATTAGTTACTTCTAAATGAATTTAAATTTATAAAGTAGTATTAAATTTTGAAATAAAGGTGTAAACAGGTTTGGTTGTAGACTAACCAGAATGATTGCTTTCATATTGTCATCAGTTAATGGATTAATTATGTGTGTGATTCCTGTTGAATCTTGAGAAGAGTATCAACTATATCTTCATCCTTGCTTTCTTCCTTGTGAATGTTTTATGATCATCGATGACATCTTGCAATATCATATCAATCTCTTTATGAAAACTTCTTGCCGATTTGAAAACTTCTTGGTGCTTATTCCTTTTCCCAAACGCTGCCCGTGTTAGTATCCCCGATGTCATTTAAAAAATCTTATCGCTGAGATTAACAAGATTTTGACACCTCTTCTTCTCTTATATACCTAAATGATTGGACATGCTTTGCACTTAATAATTGTAAAGTACATATCTTTCGTATTTGCCTCCAATGTTCTCCATATGCAGAGAAAACAATATCAGTAGCGTTGTAACTAAATATTGTGGACAAAAGAAGGTTTGGTCTATTACAAAAGTTGAGGTCGTGTGTTTTCATAATCTCTTTGGCCATTGATGGTGAACTAACTATTATGTATGATACCTCTCCAAGTTTTAGGTGCATTAAGGGTCCATATTTTTCAGCTAAATTTTTGAAGCACTGATGTGGCAATATTGAGTTGCTAATAATTTGGTGTATGTTTCCTATGATGGGTAGTGTCCATGGTCCTGGTGATAAATTGATAGTGGAATTATTACAACTCCATCTTTTAACTATTTTTAGTAGCACTAAGAAAAAGAGAAAGGAGGCAATAAATTAAGTTCTAATAAAAGAAGGGTTGTGAAACTCCATGATGGTAAATTGATTCAGGAGAATTGAAAGATGGTAGTGTGCGTGTTTTATATTTGGTTTAGTTTTATATATATTTTACGGTCCACCAAATAATTTTTTAGGGTTCCCCTAAGATGGTAGTGTGTGTATTTCTCAAGTATTTTATTCGTCCAAGTGTGAGACCTTGTTTAGTCAAAGATCAACATCAATATTATCTCATCTAAACCCATTTGAGTTGGTCTGATGACGTTAGTTTGAGACTTTAGAGTATGCTCCTCCTCAAAGTCTCATGGTCGATTATCCCTAGTGTCAGTTTGATTGGGCTAGTTTAGCTCCTTAGTCTTTGGTGTTGTTTTTTGGATTTTGGTTTGTAGGTTTCGTGATTCCTAGAGACCTATGTTTCTGTTTCTTTGGTGTTGTTTGGGTTTTTGGTGTGTAGGTTTTGCTCCAAGGATACGCTTTATTAAATAATAATTTTCATAAAACCTAAAAAATATTGAATAGTGAAATATTATACATGGTGTATTATAACCGTTCTAATTTTTATATAGAAGATATTAAAAAAAAAATTCTTTAGTTACAAACGTTTATCATATGTATGATTTTTCTAATAAATTAAATCTATTTTTTTTATAAAATTCAAAAAAAAAATTAATTTGAAATAAAAGATTACAAGAATTGGAGTGACCAAGACAAAAGCCTATTAGTTACAAGTAACTCTAAAGTTAGGCATACCTAAAAGGACTATAACAAGAAAAGGCCTAACAAAGGCATAACAATATTAACAAGATGATTTGCAAGCCTTACTAAAGCTTCAACTGCATAATTACCTTCTCTGAAGGTATTAGAACATGCTACCTGATCACTTATCCACATGGATGCAACTCCCTATCTATCAAGGAACCGTCATATTTTCATTGTCAAAGTCTAACCCCACAACTTGCGAGTCACTTTCAAGCCATAAGACCTTTCAACCCATAATATTGGCTTTTTTGCATATATCAAAACATGAAATTATGCTAAAAAAATGCATTGGAATGGCCTATATTTTGAGAAAAAGCTCCCAAGAAGTTAAACTATAATTATTCGCATTTTTATGTTGAAGATATAAAAACTAAATTTAATTAACTGATTAGCAGACATTTATCATGTGTGTCTATAATACGATCCAATGATTTCTATAAAAATTGTTTCCTAAAAATTGTGAAAAATAGAAGTGTAAAAAATTTCTTGATCTGCAATCTCAAGTGATTTTAATGTCTAATATGAAGTTCCTTTTTATTGAAGAATTTTATTCATGAGATTGTCATATGAATTTGCTTATGATCTCATTTTTCGTTGGTCAATCTTGTCCTTCAATTTGAGGTGCCCATGATATGTTTTTAATCTCATTCTAAAGTTCTTCTTAGCACTTGTTGTTCATATTCATGTTTCTTTAAAGATTTGTGTATTTGTAATATCTTGTATTAATGAACATTCAGAGAAACTTGTTAGAAAACAACACATATTAGAATCAATCTGATCTCAATGTTCAATTAAATTTGATATCATTAAAACTTCAGCTCAAGAAGGGAAACTAGATGTACAACTACTGTCTATGATGTGACATTCTTATTAGGCCACACATTGCACCACAAAGATTAATTGTGAAGTGCACCGCTATTGCCTAAGACGTGACGCGCAAAAGCATGTTTGTGTCGCGCAGGTGCTGTTCTAGCAAGTTGGGGTTTTACGCGCCAATAAATACAAAGGTCTTGCCTCACTTGAAAACACGCTCTTACGATGAGAAAAAGGTGAAATCACGATTAGGAAGGTCATAAGCGATCGGAAGCACTAGAGAGACGAAGAATCGACCGGTGGTAATTACATTTCACATATTTCGTCTCTATTAAAAAAATATCATTATTGAATTGTGGTAAACGAGATTATTCAATGTTTAATATATAGTATATATTATATCTCCTAAAAATGTATATTATTATTATTATTATTATTATTCCCTTTGTTTGATGTTTTAATTGCACTAAAGCATATAAATTACAAACATTACTTATCTTTCATGTTGCCCTTTCATGTCCTAACAAACTCTACTTATCTTTTTCAACAAGGCTAATAATATAAAAATATGATATGAATTACTATTTTAATGAATGACACCAACAATGTAGCATTCTTATAGGGAAATATTTTTAAGAGTATTATTAAAGTGAAAAGTCATCTCAAAAACATGGATTCCCTCAAAATATAGTATAAATGTAAATATTATATTTAATGACGATGTGTTCTCTATGGGTCGCACTTCAGTGCCATTAACCCGCATACTCGCCTTCCTTTCTTCCTCACACCACTAGTTTCAGCAGCCACCACTGCTCGTCGATGTTGAGCCTATCGTGCCGAGTTTTCCCTGGTTTTTCTCGCTCCCAACACTCGTCATCAACCAGATCCTAGTCATCTACTCCGATGACCACCTCTATCTCGACTCGTCGCGCACTTCGCTCCTTCCACGCTGTCTCCTTCCATCGCGTTTTACTGGTTTTTTCATAGACCCATATTCTCCTCATCGGCACTGATCTTGGTTGTGGTGGGTTTATAACGTCGGAGAATCATAATCTCCTTCAAACCGGTTGTTGTGTTCAGAGTCCAATGGTGGCGGTGTCGGTGGAGTCTAGTGATTATTTGGAGGATGGTGTGTGGAAGGAACCCATTGTGCGCATGGAGATTAAAATGCAGTTTCTTTTGTTGTTTTTTTTTTTTTAACAAAACGGACCACATGGCAAAACATTAAGTGTAAGATTGATCCAATATGGCTCACAAACATCCATGGTCACATGCCTTCCCCATATTAAAGGAGTGCCATCCGTTCTTTAGAAGGAAAAAATGTAGATGTAATATTATACTTGCATGTATAATATAGATTTCACTAACTTTCTTAACTAGTACTCGTGACACGTCACTTAACATGACTCTTTACATAAACAAACATAAGATGCAATGGTTAAACTTCTTGTATTGCAAAGTAATTTGCATGGTTAGATTCCTACTTTTTCTGGTTATTTAAAATTTCGATTTTTTTTTACAAAAAATAAAAAAAGTCAAAGCAGTTTTTTAAGAAAAAGTGAAAGCAGTTGAATAGTTCATTTGCATGGGAAGCGTGATCTAATTAATGCAGAACAAACATAAATATTTAGTAGATCAGGTTGATTCCAAAATGGGTCAAGTTATCGGTTCTGTCCAATTTTCAACGGGTCTCACTGATCCGTACCGTTCTAATTACATGATCGATAAAAAATGTGGCTCAACCTAGTAAACTAATTGATTTTAAAAACTATGTGGACAACGGTTTATTAGTAGGATCAAGCATGGCATAACCACTTTTTCTCTTTACTAGACTATTACCCGTGCGTTGCACGGGTCATTTATATGAAATATATTAACGAAATTTTGAAAGGTGACGAACATAAGTAAAACATCAATAAATACTAATAGAGTTGATATCCAAATTAAAATTGTCTAATGGATACGCTAATAAAATGATACGAACTCATACATTGCGAAATACTTCATGATACACTATATTAACTTGTTATCCATCCAATTTCTCATTGTCGTGTAAAACCTCTATATTTCTGATTGTTTAATTCTGACTCTTTTGTATTCTATTATATAACCAAAACAGTACTAACACTATAACCAATTAGGGAGTTGTGCAAAAACAAACCTGCAGTATACCTTAAATCACGTACGAAACAGGCATGGACATCATCCTTGGTAAGAGACATTAACACATCTTTTTATATTATGATATCATTAATTATATGTCTGAACTACCCTATATTGTTTGTATTGAGCCACTAAACTAACAGTTGGAACATTTATCATCCTCAATTCATTAAATATAGTTAACATGCTTGTTATTTGGTCACTCTCTCCCCTATAATGATAACGATGGGGACACCAATTTAGCTTTTAAACTATACTTTCTAGGGTACTGATATTGGTCTTGTGGCCAAGTTAATATCTTTCATCTTTCTTTGCCTATCCAAAAAAAAAATCCATTTTATTGCACATTATTCAAGTAATTAACGCATAATCCTTTGTAGAGAATACTATTGTCTAAGAAATATATTTTTTTTATATCAATACCATGATTAAATAGAATTTTTTTAATTTAGTAATGAATATCACTTATTATCAATTATAGGCCTAAGTTGACATTCATCCATTGATTGATTCAAAATTAACACAATATAGAGTGTAAGATAACTCAAATGAAATAGCATAAATAAGTGACGATCAAACACAATCCAATACATCATAACAGGAAGACATAAATTACAGAAAAATAGAGTCATAGTTTGAATTGAGCACTATCTCAAACATCAAATGTGCAATAAAGTGTAGCACAATCCCCTAAAGAACTTGTCCCCAACGTTATTCTCTTTCCCACCTGTAGCTGCCTTGCATTGCAAAATGACTTCCAATCTCCTCCAAATATCCGTTGAGTCTCCAATTTGATCGTGTTATTTTCATCATCAAACTCCAGTTTTAGTAACCAATAATGTCCTGAATAATCTATCAGGCCAATATCCGTTGAGTCTCTATTGATGATGTCGTCGACAAATTTAACATAAGTGAAGGCCTGAATGTAAAAAATGTGTGCATATCAAACATAAGCTACCAATTCCAAACAGACGACAAATAAATGAAATACTGATACTACTCAAAATAATAAGAGTTGGATCAACCAATGCCACATACTGATTCATCGAATGACCAATCTCTTATGTGAGACTCGTGCCTAAGTTATCAAAACTTTGTTGATTGTATAAAAAGCGCATATTAACAATTTGAAAAAGCAGTAGAATGGCCATAAATTATTCATAGTTTCACTATTTTATTTATAATGTAAAAACAGTTGTGCAGTTCTAACAACATATCATTCGCATAATGAGAAAAGTGGAAAATTCGGTTATGGTGTTTTTTAGGCATTCACATGCTTCTCACATAAAATTTGGATGCAACTAAGTTAAAAAGGTCATTGAATACACAATTTATGCACCAGTGAGTTGCTCACATGTGCCATTTGAGTGAAGAAACTTGTTTTTGGTGTAAACTTATGAGGCTTGACATGAACCTATAAATAAAAATACGTATATATGCAAATATCACTGGATGAATAAAAACATGTGCTTCAAGATACAAACAAACTTCGTCCGGGTGAAACTCTACGTGATAGGTATGCCACTTAAGACTAAATAGCTGCATATAGGCCGGATATGTTATGTCATACTTCCACAGGGCAACATCTGACAATGGATAAATCAAAATAAAAAATTTAGCGCCTTTTATCCATGAAGTGAACTTGATGGTTATATAGCTATTTCTATATAAGATTTATCCAATATAAAGGGAAAACAAAAATAATACCTTTAATGCTATATATGGTGAATTGAGTGACCTGTGTGGCAGATTGAACATCCACCATGGCTGCCTTTGGGTTGAAGTTCAAATTTGTACTTAAAACTACCAGAGGAAGAAATAGCTATACAGTTGGAGCAAACATGTATATATATAGAAAAGGTTCTCCCACAAACGATATTATGCAGCTAAAAATTCAAACATGTGCCAACATGCTATAAGGCTCATTATGTTTATTCCAATGGCCAATGCCAAGTCCCCAACATCAGAATAAATGCACCCACCTGGTGGAATTGTTTCTACCTATTAACTTTTTGATGATGCATCTCCCAATTAAGTAGGTGATTAATGTCATTAATGCATGTTTGATGTCCTGTATTTGAAAAATATTGGTCAAAATATCACTAAGTTTAATTGTCATAAGAATAACGTATTGAATTGTTTGAACTCCAACTACTATAAGAAAATACTATCTCTTAAGGATTATGATCTTCTCCTACTGAATCATCATCCACCATGATCAACATGCAGATTTTTTTACAAAGATTTCTGCATTAATTGATTTGAATTATAATCCAATTTGAATGAGATATGACAAAAATGTGTTTGTTTTTACTGTTTGTCTGTTAAAACTTCACACCATACTCACGGAAAAAAAAAACATCACTCCATACAAAACTGCTTTTTTCGTCAGTAGCATACTTACGAAACAATATATCTTAAGGATTATAATCCTAACAAATTGTGAGGAATCAAGATAACATGAACTAACATAGCGATAATAACAATCATTATCGATTAGGACTAAACAAACGACATCATATTAAAATGCATAAGTCTGGCAGAACATAACACTACATCAAGTCTTTCATAAAATTAAAAAGCAAAACAGAAATAAATCAAAAAAAAAATCCAACGGAAATGACGACCAAAAGCTTGTAACTTGTGTAGAGACCAAAAGTACATTAGACATGACAGTAAAAAACAAAAATTTGTTAGTTTCTTTTCGCTTTATGCGTTTATAATAAGGTTTGCTGAGTTGTTATTTTGCACAATAAGCATATAAATGTACCTCTCAAACAATGCAATCAAGAAAAAGGAAACTCTGGTTTTTTTCCAAATAGCTCTACATGGAAACCTCAATTGCTCTATTCTGATTTTTGCCAAATAGCTCCATTTCTTTCAAAAGGAAACTCTGGTTTTAAATTCAATTTGATAGAACCACCTAGTAAGAAAAATTATTACATAACAGAAGAGGGATTTCAAGATTAAATTAAGAGAAAGATATGCAGAAGAAAATGTTTGCAAAGACAAAGTGGTGATAGAGATTTGTAAACCATTTGAGAGGAAGAACATAGAGAGTACCTAAAACTGATGCAACCTGCAATTTTCTTCAATTGAACAATTCAGCTTGCTGTCGAAACTCAAGCGGTAAAGAAACTTAGAGAAAAATGAAAGAAGAGAAAAAATGGAGAAAGTGGTGGTGGGTATCGATAAGTGCAATGTCAATCTTGTGTTATGTGGAGAAACTGGTTTTGGGTATTGATAAGTACGTAAGAGATGCTGATTGGGAGTTTGAAAACCATGCTTACTGCAAACGAATTTATCAAAAAGATTATTCTCTTGCTCCCTAACCCACTTCTCCAGGTCCAATACTTTGGTCGCAAAATGAGCCACATACCTGATCCGCTGAAAGCGTAGCACCGCTGAGAGTGCAATAAGAAATCAACAGTCATCAATCTCCTCCTGCCGTCTAAGATCTCCTAAGATGATAACTGCCCCAACGTCAGCCTCATTCACCGTTTCCTGGAGGGCTGCAAGATATTTGGGCAAAGGCTAAGAAAAGAAAAGTCCCAGGTTGTAAGGTGGAGAAGACCCGAATCCAAGCAGAGGTAATTGAAAAAAATAAAAAAATAAAAGTCAAATTTTTTGAAATATGGAAACAAGCTGCAACTCATTCCTCATTATGTGTAGTTTTCATGAATATGTTCACTAGTCTTCAAATCAATCCATATGTTACTGAGGCAATGCCAACCTATGCAAAAAAAATAAAATAATTAAGCAATTAACGACTAAGAAAATAAAATTCAAAAAGAATGAAACAATGTCATTGACAGGCTAATGAAGTGCTATCTTCCGATGTAAGCTTCCTCCAAAAGTGAACCATTGTTCCGTGCATTATTGGAAATTTGACTATGGGAATTGCTCTTTGTGATTTAGCTGCAAGTATTAATTTAATACCACTATTTATGATGAAGAAGTTATCGGGGGAAAAGTACAACCCACCAAAATATACTTGCAACTTTCTTTAAAAAAAATGTATATCTACTTGCAACTTGCTGATATATCTATAAGATTTTTGTATTGAATCATGGAAGTTGTGCTGGTAAAAGTTGACAAGTTAATGTTTCTGATTGACTTTGTAATAATAGACATGGAAGAAGATGGTGAGGTTCCTATTATCTTTGGTAGACCATATTTAGCCACCAGGAAATATACGATAGATGCAGAGCAAGGCGCACTCATGTTGAGGTTCTGAGATGAAAAGGCTACCTTCAAGGGTTTACAATATTATTTAGTACAAATTTTAACAATTATAACATTGTGCAGTCATACTTTATGGGTTTACAATATCATTTTAGTACAAATTTTAGTATATTTTTTTATTAGGAAATACATATATTAAGGACGACGAGTAATTGGAATCAAGCATAGGTCATGTTTTCTTCCTATAGCAAGCCCAAATGACTCAGTCATATCCAGTTCTTCATTCTTGATTCCATTAGGAAGCTTCCAATCAAAGTAACTGAGCAATAGGCAGCTCAATGTTGGATAAGCCAAATCCAACGCCCGGACACATTCTTCGACCAGCACCAAACAGTATGTATTGAAAGTTTGTGCCTTTGAAATCAATTGTGCTATTGAGAAACCTCTCAGGTTTAAAACTCTCAGCTGCAGCCCAATACCTTTCATCTCTTCCAATTGCCCAAACATTGATAGCAACTCTTGTTTTAGGTGGGATCTCATACCCGTTGATTTGGCATCTCTCTCTACTTTCTCTTGGAACCAACAAAGGCACAGAAGGATGTAGCCTTAATGTTTCTCTAATTATAGACTTTAAGTATATCAATTAGTGCAACTCTGTTTCATCCACATACCCCTTTTTATCAAACACTTTTCTTACTTCGGCTTGTGCTTTCTCTATTATCTTTGGGTTCTTTACCATCTCAGATATCCCCCATAACACAACCCGGGATGATGTTTTGCTACCAGCACCAAACATATCCTACAAATGCATTTTCATTTATACAACAACAATAACAAAAATTAAGTTATTTATTTAATGTGGTCTCCAAAATATTAATATAGGTGATTATAATCTTATTCTTTTCTTTTATGGAAATGTTGCATCTAAAGGAATTTAAATTTATACAGTAGTATTAAATTTCGAAATAAAGGTGTAAACAGGTTTGGTTGTAGACTAACCAAAATGATTGATTGATTTCATATTGTCATCTGTCAGGAGGATTGAAAGATGGGAGTGTATGTGTGTTTAACATTTGGTTTAGTTTTATATATTTTTTAGGGTTAACAGTGTTTTACCACCATGTAATATAGGTCATTTTCGGGTTTATCCTTGTAAAAATTTTGTTTTGGTTTTCGTCCTTGTAAAATTATTTTTTTCAAGAATAGGCCATTTTCATACTTGCAATAAGCCATTTTCAGAATTTTTTTTCCAGAAATTTTGGTTTTTGAATGGCCTATCAAGAGGGTATTCTGGAAAAAAATAATTTTACAAGGACGAAAACCAAAACAAAAATTTTACAGGGAGTAAACCCGGAAATGACATATACCCGAAAATGACATATATTACAGGGGGTAAAACACTATTAACCCTATTTTTTATGGTCCACCTAAAAAAAATTATGGTCCCCCTACCTAAGATGGTAGTGTGTGTATTTCTCAAGTCTTTAAAAATGGATTTGATTAAGAGATCGTTCGTTACGAGATAAAAATATATGTGATTTTAGTATTCAATAATTTAAAGATTTCTTAAAAAAAAAAAAGTTATTCGGTGTTTATTTACCATGGGAAAAAGCACTTCTTTAAAAAGAAAATGATTTTTAACTTGTTTGGATACAATTATATAAAAGTAATTTTCTCATCTCAAAATTACAATGGGGACATTAAAAATAAGATAACACAAAGATAATATTTATATATTATTTTCTCTCTCCTCTACAAATTTTTTTTTTTGATAAACCTACTTATAATAACTTCTCATTTGAAGTTGTTTTTTTGATGTTTTTAGATTCTTATTTTAAAAGAAAAAACTATAACAAACGTATAAAATACTTCTATGCTCCAACGATATTGGACTCAGGGTTATCATGAACTCAGCAGGTATCGTGTGTGGCCTTTGTCGGGTGATAGTATAGGCATCATTTGTTTGTCACTTGTAGAGTAACGTCTAGGGTGTGACATAGGTTGTGTGCGTGTGGCTTGGTTGGGACTAGGTGTTACCAAGTTCTTTGATAGACTTGTTTTTGGTGTTTGTTGCTTTTGGTGTTGGAAACACTGCAGGATGGGTCTTTTACTTGCTTGGCATGCAACTATGGTCATTTTGGAAAGCTCGTAATGATTTACTATTTTCTAGTAGACTTTTTGAGGTTGATCAACAGGTGGACACGATCATTCTCCATTTCTGAAAGTGGTTCTTTGATAATTCCCTAGGCATCGCTGCTCCCTTTACGAGTGGATATGGAGCCAATCCTTTGTTGGCGCTAAAAGTGTGCGATGTTTTTTGGCACAGATGGATTTGATTTGAGTCTTTGGGGGGTTTGAGTTGTTCCCAGACTTCAGAGGTTCTCCTTATTGGTGGTTTGCTTTTGGCTTTGCTTCAAGTACTAGTGTTTGTTTGGTGTTTTATTTTTTTTCGTCTTTGGCTGATCCTCAGACTGATTTGTGGTACTTAGCCTTTGGTGTTGTTTTTCGTGTTTTTGTGTGTAAGTTTACTCTAGGTTTTGTGATTCTTAGTGACCTATGTTGTTTGTACATAACTTTTGTTTCTTATATATATATGGGATTTGCTAACTTAGACCAACAAAAAGTATGAAGGTCCAAATTAGCAAGTGTGCACCTTTTCATTTGGACAAAAATATTTTTTATCTTTATTATTTAAAACTAATAACTTGAGGGTTAATTTAGTAACTTTCATTATAAAATATCTGTCAACTTGCACTAATTTGCTAACTTAGACTCATTTTTGTTATAAGCATATTTTTGTCACAATTACAAACATTAAACAACCTAAGAAAAAAAGAAAAAATGGTTTTGACAACCTTAAAAAAAAAGACAACAATCTTGACACAAAAAAAAACGGTTACAATTTTTAAAATTACATAATTACCCTTTGTTTAATAATGGTTTTTAATAGTAGTAGAAGAATATTTTCTTAATCACAGGTATTAAAAAAAAATTGGAGTAATAAATTTGTCTTCAAAATGTTTTACTACTACTAAATTGCCCTTTTTTTTTGTATAAATGCATTTAATGTTGATTTTTCATATTCCAAGACAATTAGTAGTATTAATAAGGGTATAGTTGGAAAAGGAGTAATAAATAGATATAGAAATTTGTAGATAGTCTTATGTTATATTTAGGTGCAAATATTTTTTTGAAAATATAATTAAGGACAAAGGATATCAGTTTGCCATTAAAAAAAATGCTCAAACAATACTCTTTATTACATCATTTCCAAAAAAAAACTGAAAATATTGAACTGCAAAGTATTATAATTTGTAGAGTAAATTACATCACCCTCCCCTGAGAGATGTTACTTTTACATCCCCCTCCCCTCCTATTTTAAAACACATTATCCTCCCTCAAGAGATGTTTCTTGATACATTTTGATCCTTTTTTTTTATGTTGATGTTAACTAACTGTTAACCACCGTTAAATAAATTTAATATTACAAAAATAGTCTTTATCTAGAACTCTTGGTCATCGTTTTTTTCTCTTTCCTTGATTAATTACCAGACTATAGTTCCTTTCCCTTTCTATATTCCTCCTCCTCCTTCCCCAATGCTACCAAAGCTCATTCTTCCTTGCTTTCTTCGTCACCGTGATTTTCCTCCTCGTAAACTTATCATTG
>Ga0228710_1002723_pt1 | contig 28010 bp, 17 predicted proteins | sample MedpolnodulmetaG_FD_177995 | JGI IMG/M metagenome (GOLD analysis project Ga0228710, IMG submission 177995) | Root nodule microbial communities from Medicago polymorpha collected in Santa Monica, California, United States - pink nodules | ecosystem: Host-associated > Plants > Roots > Nodule... | reverse complement strand
CAAACTTGAAACTTAAAGGACCTATCTGAAACCTTAGAAACTTAAATGACCTATCCGAAACAAACTCGAAACTTAAAGGATCTAGCTGAAACCTTAGAAACTTAAAGGACCTATCTGAAACAAATGTGAAACTTAAAGGACTTAGGGAAGTATTTGACCTAATAAATATTGATACAGTTTTTTTTTTTGGTTTGAAAAAAGGTCGATACAGTTGTTATATAGCCATAGCCACCATGTATTGCTGGGAATATCATTCATACACTTGAAACAAACACCCTTGCTCTTGAAAATGAAAATAAAAGTATATAATGAAGATGAGTTGAATTGTTTATCGTACATTGCACGTTCCCATTCTGATTCATGTGAATCGGAAACCACTTTGTTTTGGACACAAATGGGAAGGTTACGAGATTTATAATTACTTAAGTTTGTTTCTTTATCTGGCCAGGGGGCCCCTGTGGACTGTGGTCATGAATTAGTCATCCTTTAAGATTTATTTATTTTTGGCTTATATTCTTTTTTTCTTTACTAACTTTTAAGATATATATTCTTGTGTACAATTTAAAAGGCAATGCAAATATCTAGATCAGAGTGCGCAATATTATTATTTTTTATAGATGCATCATTTTTGTGTGAAATTACATATATATTTAAGAAAAAGTCAGCAACAAAAGTTCAAATATACTTTTGACAACACAAAACTGTTGTGCTATGCATTAGAAATAGTTCAATCGAAATAGGCATTTCTAATACATTAAATTCATCAATCTTTATAAAAAGATTTTACTATCTAAGGTTGTTAAAGAGTGTCTTTAGAGCACTCATTAACATTCCTCTATATATTGCCTAAAACATGTATTAAAATATAATACAACACTAAAGTACATTATACTCATTTGTTTTAAAGTCATATTTTCATAAACAAAAAAGTTATACATTAATATAAATGATAAGTTAGTAATATTTTTAGCAATGATAAGTTACAAATTTAACTCTTGAAATTTAGCTTATTTTCATATATTTGGTAATGGTATATTTAAGTATAACTAAAGTATGTTTTTAGTCTTAACCCTCAAGTTTCAAAGAATAGACTTCTGACAATCCAAAATTTTGCCAAAAAATAAATAAAATCTAACTAAAGATTATTTCAGTTAGTACTCGAATTCAAGTTCTTCCAAAACGTATCATCCTTAATGGACACCACTTTGGCTCAACAATGGTTAAATGTCACTGATGTATGGTACAACTTACTATAATACTACATTTTTTGGGTAGTGCCTATAAAGTGTCATTTTCCTTATGAAATTATTAGAACAGACACAAGACTACAATATAGTCACTAGTCATTATTCACAGATTATGTAGCAATGATGCTAATTCTGCTTTGTCAACTAGTTATCCATAACCTAGTGAGGCCCCAGTGAGCCTGACACATGAACTTGTCCGGATTCTGTTATATTAATCGTAAGGTTCCTTCAGTACGGGTTGGTAGTGCACAAATTATTATATCGATGTAGACATCATCACATGACAACCAATAATAGGCCATGCCTTTCCCTTTCATATTTTATTACTCATTTTGTTGTTACATTCAGAAGCAAATAATAATACACAATACATTTTCTTTATGGTCTTTTAGACCTTAACTAATGAGAAAAAAGAATTTTCTCAAATTTAATGGATGCAGTATACTCTCATTGACATTACAATTTACAACATGTCATGATGATGCACACTTTGCTTAGTTCTCAATATTGCATATTGAACTCTTCCTTTTACCTTGCCTATCAAGCATAGTTGCATATGCAATTATCATTCACTCATCAGCAAAAACACAACAATAGGTATCAACATCATTGTGGCTTATCATCAACCCATTCATTTTCGGAAGCAATCATCCCGGAACTACGGCCGCTCATTTTTCCGAATGAATTTACATTGGACAATCCCTTGAAACTGCTGCTGCTACCCTCGTTCATGTTACGAAATTTCCTTGACTTGCTTGGCTTGAAACAAGTGGTATCAGCACCGTCTAGATCCATGTCTTCGTGAGTTTCTACCTTGATAACCATCAGTTTAGATATGGCGCTTCGACAGAATGGACAAATGGGTGGGGTGGGATGCGAAGTTGAAGTGTTGGCCTTGTTGTGACAACAGAGTGTTAGTGTGCATTGTGCACACATCTGGTGGCCACAGTCTTGGACTTCAATTGTACACACCTGCTCAAAGCAGATGCAGCATAATTCCGTCTCGCTAACCTGAAAATTACATTAGATCTCGCAATAAGTATATAGTGTGGTTCAAGAAAAAAAAAGTGAAGATTTTTCTTTCTCACTAGTTTGTTACAGCAATGCGGATGTAAAGGGAAAACATAGATTACAAGTCAGAGAGAGACGGATTTCAAACTTGCCCCAAAAGTGAATGTATAATGGACTTTGAATTTGACTAGAATTTGAAATACAAGAAATATTGACATTTTTTAATCAGTACCGTAGAGTTATTTCATTTGTTCAAGAGAAGTTTCAATAGTTCAGAGCCTGTTTGATATATTGATGATCGCTTGATGGGCCGCTACGTGCATTGGTAACTTCTAACCTACAGATGGTAAAGAGATGATAGTTTTCTAAGGTAGATCATTGGGATGGCAGACAACCCCGAGCTCTAAGCGTAAAAGGTAAGTGGGCTTAACTAAGTTGTTACCTGTCTGGGACAGCAGAGTCCAAGACAAATAGCTCAGAGTTTATGCATAATTCGATAGGTTAAATTGATCAAAATTAGAAGGAAAAAAACTTAAGTATAAACTTTTAATTTGCTGCATTTTCTGGAAAATATCCAAATAATTAGATTTCCAACTGTAAATTTAATAAGTTTGTAGGAACTATATTGGCATAATTCAATTCAACTGCACATAAAAGCAAAGTAGTAAACTCAAATAGTTGGTAAGAACTCAAAGGGTGTCAAATGACCTCAGAGATATTGTCATCTATTCGATCAGAGTGTGCAGATGGAAGAGAGTAAGGACTGCCTTTCAATATGTTTTTCTCCCTTTCCCTGTTTGCATCCAACAAGGCCTGCTCTAATAAAACTTTAGCCTCTGGATTAAGCTCACTGATTATCTTCAATGATGATGGCCATACAAGAGGCTGTGCAGATGAAAGATTTAGCAATGCTGCACATGCTCCATGCTTGTACTTCAAAGCAACCACATATGGTATCCGCCTGCATACACACACAGTTTGAAGGAAATTTAAGAAATTCGTAGAATTGAAAGTTGAATAAAACAGGTCTGGTTTATATTGTAAGAATTTCTAGACTTATGAATCGTAACAATGTTTCTTGGGATAAGGTGAATCCTAAATTGAAAAATAGCAAACAAGAACACAAGAGGAAGGCCTGCCAAAACAAGTGATTATATTTTTCAAATTACAGGTTTTCCTTAGAGACATCCTTACAACGGATCTATCAAGCATCGGATTTGGATTTTGTGCAGTAATGACATCATGCAGTTTTCAACCTCAACAGTTCAATCTCAAGTTAACGGTCAAGATCTTTTTAAACTGATTTTGTTATTGTGTGATCTGAACTGTTTCATCTCAGATTAACGGTTGAGATAAAAAACTGTGTGTAACAGCGTACTTTCTCCTCCGTAGGAAATCCAAATCCATTGATCATCATTGGTGAGATCTTATTAAGTGGTAAGAATTCATATTTAGAAACTAGAATGTACCCAGATGCATCACGTTGGAGACGATCTGCACCCCATGCTAGTAATTCGCGGATGCAATCGAGAGATCCTCCTTTAGCTGCTAGATGAAGTGGAGTACTCCCGGGACATCTGCAAATATAGTAACATATTAATCGACAAAGCAAATGAACACAACAAACATTCAAATCCAAGCTTTTCAGTCATCATTAGAACTTTGAAAGATCAATACCCGTATCTGCTAGTTGAAGCACAAACAAGAGCTCCACTACACAACAGAATGTGCACACATTCATGCCGTTTTTGACGAGCTGCCAAATGCAACGGTGTAGCACCTCTACCGTCTCTAATATTCACAAACCGTGCAAACCCCCTGCAATATAAATTGTATTCTTGTCATCGTTAAATATTTTAAAATCATCAAAATAAATCACCGATGTGAACCAATTGGGAAAGAAATTGATGCCGAAATCCAACAGGACTAACCAAGAAGCAGCCACAGGACTAGATTGAGCAGCAGAAAGTATTGCCTTAAGGCAAGAAGAATGACCATAGTAAGCAGCATAATGCAAGCAAGTTCTTCCATGACACACATCAAACATTAAAACCTGATAATTTTTCATAATGATTTGTTTTAATAAAATAATTAAATATAATAAAATTCATAAAATTGAAATAAACATGGAGGGAAATGTAACATACATTAGCACCAGCTTCAAGCAACTTTTCCACACAATCAATCTTTCCATGCATTGCTGCCAACATAAGTGGGGTCTGAATTTTTCAAAAAATACAATTAAAGATAAGTAAAAACAAACAAACACAAAAAGATAAAAGATTCTCCACACACATTCAATTTTTCAATTCTTTCCATTAAAATCCAAATTCAAATAACATTAACATATCACCTGCTTTTGTCGATTCAACACATCTGGATTCGTAGATCCATCTAAAAGCCTAGACAAAACCTGCAAATTCCAAAAAAAAAAAAAAAAAAAAAAAAAAAAATCAAATTTTGAAATAAAAAAAAAAAACACTTTTTTTTCCAGACCCAGAAATTAAAATGAAAACCCAATTGGGAAACTTGGGCTCCATCTATCTTCTGACTGAACTCCGAATTATCAGAGTTTTTATCAAGGACGGAGAAAAGACTCTGATAGAACAATTCTCGATCAGACTTTACTTATCTCCTCCGAATTAACACGAAAAAAGAATGTAAAGGGAAAGGATTTGAACCTGGATCTGACCATTGGCAGCAGCAATATGAAGAGGGGAATGATGATCATAAACAGTAGTACGATTGAGAAGAGAAGGGTGAGTCTGTAAAAGAGTAGAAACAGTTTTCAGGTCACCATGTTGGACAGCACGAAAGAGTCCATGTTCATGACTACCTCTACAACTAAGACCACCTTGACCCATCCTTCTCCACTCCACGTTTTCTCAATTCAAAGTTTCCACATTTATTATTATTGAGTTTGTGTTTGTGTTTGAGAGAAAGAAAGAGAAAAGAAAAAAGAAGGGAGGAGGGACATAGTCACATAGGTAGCTGAATGTGTCAGTAAATGAATGAGCAGTTATTCAGACTAACTTGGCTGTGGCATGGCATCAATCAGATTCTTGTAGTTGTACTCCTCTATTATCCTCAAAGAGTTTTTTATTTTTTATGCTGAATCTGATCTACCTTTTTGTTGCAGTAAATTACTGTGGTAAAAATATTGTCTCATGTATGTAGTAGCTTATTGCAGAAGATTTATATTGTTTGATTTTAAAAGAATTCAATTCAAAGTACACTTTCTATGTTAAGACTTTCACACTTCACATTTTTAGGTATGTTTCAGTTTTTGCTGATAAAAATTGATTTTCAAAGAATTGTTTCCGACTAGAAGTGGGTTGAAAATATAATAAAGGTCATGCTTAGTAGTGGGTTGATAAAAAAATTCATTGAAAACAATAAGTTTTTGGCTTTCAAAAAGTTAAATAAAAAAAATTTCATTGAAAACCATAAAACTTTCCTAAAGCGCTATCGAGTTAGGAGGGGCGGTTATTCTGATGAATTAACTTGGTTCATTAGTTCTAGTTATCCTCAACTGTAGCGACCGCTAGAGGCTTTCAAAAAGTTAAATACGTTCCTTTTCCAAAATTTTCTAATTAGCATTTCCCATGTAATTTGTGTTTGAATAAGAATTTGAGTAAAAATAAGTTTAACAATAAATTTATATGCAAAATTCAACTGTAGTATAAAAACTACAAATTTTATCTTTTAACCCCTTAAAAGTCAACCAAAACATACATATACATTTAGTCTATTATAGTTTGATCATTTAAAACATTTGAATTTAATTATAATTATTTTAAAGTTATGAATTTATAATTGGTTTGATTTGTTGACAGAAGAATACGTTTTACCTAACTCAAAATTTGGATAATGATTGAAATTGTTATCTTTAATTAGAAGTTCAAACTCCTTAATATTTTCATGGTTGTGCTTGTTGAGATTGTAACGTGCTCGATGTTAATTTAACAAAACTAAGAAAGCATACCGATCCTTTTTATCCCTAAAAAAAAATACCTCATCTTTTTTATCTTTTTTATAGGGTAGTTTACAAAAAAGTTTTGTTCCTAAATATAAGATCATATACAAATTTTTAGATGTATTTATTACCCTTTTTTCAAATATATCTCTTATTAATACTACCAAGTTCTCTTGGTATTTGAAAAGTTAACATTAAATATATATTTAATTAAGGGTAATATAGTAATAATCACACACATTTGAGACAACTTTATTACTCAAACTTTTTTTAATACCTTTGATTTTGGTAAACTACTTCTATAAAAAGGGATGGAGGAGTATATTTTTTTTATAGAAAAGAGAACATTTTTTTGAGGAGATAGAAAAGAGAAAACATTTAAAAACAAATATTTTATTTTGTGTGTAAATTAGATTTTATCACATATGATATTTTTTTTGTAAAGAATATAAATTGAATTTTTAACGCTATTATTTATTTATTTTTGACAAAATAACTTTTTAATTTAATTATTGAATGAGTGTATTTTTTTCAATGTAAACTTTTATAATTGTAATGTCAAATTAATGAGCAGTCTCTTTAGTAAAATAGTGTCACTTTACAAAAAAATTGCTTTAAAATTGATGTTAAGTTCACTTTACATTGTAAACTTTTACGGTTATACCATTTAAAGTAGGGTCATGTTATCTTGTACTCTAAGGGCACATGTTAAGCAATCTAAAAATAGAAATATTCCCTTGAAATTTGTGTATTCAATTAATTATTAGTTAAAAAATTGAATTCAATAAACAAGTTCCAACAAAAAGTTTTTACATTTGACACATTAACTTGTGCCCTAAGGGCTTAGGGCACAAGTTAACATTAAGTAATACATTATATTTTCGTGGAAAACACACCAATAATTATTAAGGATAATTTAGTAGAAGGGTTGTGTGTCCTTGTGAGCTTAGCTCAGTTGGTAGGACAATACATAATACATGTAAGGTTTAAGGTTTCAACCCCGGACACCACCTAAAAAAAAGTACAAGGGCTGTGTCTTTTTGACAACTTTTTTATTTAAACGATATTCATTTTAAAAACAGATGGAGTAAAATATAATTGACATTTTTTTTTTACCTCAAATGTGACATTTTTTTACCTCAAATTATCTATCCATAGAATCACGCCATCATACCATAACTTTAATAAAAATAGTTGTTTTTGGTCGTAATCAAGTTACTAGAAATTCATCCTATAAGGTTTAAAATTTGAAGAATTTAAAGTTCATACTTCAACCCTATTATATGTAATGTCTCTACCAATTGAGTTATGTTAACGACAGTATATGAAAAATATACTTTCTAAAATAAACAAAAACAAATTTTGATACAAGAAAAAAAGTAATGTGCTAATCCCAATATTTACCGGTATTCATCTTCAAACTCAAAGTTAAAACACACTCACTATCAACAAACAAAAAAGTTAAAAAAAGCACTCGTTAAAGTTGAATGGTAAATCTATAGTTGAATGGTAATTCTATTTTATTGACTAGTGTAAGGGTAGTACTAGTACTGCATTATGTTAACACGTCAAAAAGGAAGACCTATATGAGCTCGAGCTTCCAATTAGGCAATGTGGACTTACCAATTTGACTGCAACTTTGGTCCTTTCACTTATTTTTCTATTGCTGTCGTAGGAAAGTTGATCGTGAAGTGAGGGGCTATATATTCTGATTCTGGTCAAAACAGTAACCTCTCTTCATGGATCGTGACTATGTCTGCTGTAGACAAAGTCAGTTTAATTTTACTATTAAATTAATACTCCTTTTGCCCAAATCAAGATCAAGAAGAAAACATTTCTTTATTTATTCCATTTTATTGGTTCACAAAAAGATTTTATACTGCTCATATATATACTGCTGTTATTCTTACTATACACATATTGACCATAATGGCGTGCAATTAATTGTGGAAGTGAATTCCTTCATTCCAATCATTTTTTTATAGGATGGTTGACAGGGGCGAATCCCTTCGTATGAATGGGGGTAGCATTGGCCAAAAGAAAAATAAACCTTTGCATAATTATTATAGTTTTGAATGTAGCTACCTCATTAATATATTATTTGTCTACTCCAAACAATTTTGTTAGTTTAAAGAGGGATAATTTTAAGAAAATACTTTTAATCTATTTAGTTTAGTGTCAATTATAAATAAATTTGACTTGTTAAAACTTCATAGAGTGCAACTTTTATAAATAGTTATTGTTAGATTTTATTTTCTTCGTTATTGTTTCATTAAATATAAGTAAAAATTATTATAAATTTATTTTACTTATTAATTAAGTTTAATATATTAATTTTAAAATATATTTTATTTCTTCTTTTATATTTGGCCCCCTCGTAAAAATTGTGCTAGCTTCGCCGCTGATGGTTGATAATCGAATTGTTGACCGTTTGTTTAAGGAGTCCAAATACTTTACGACTTTGATCAATATATTGTTGATTTATACTGCATTCTATCGCATGTTCATTAACATATTATTTTCAAAGTATTAGTGTAATTACAATTTTGATTTATGAAGTTAGCATTATGCATAATTTTGGTTTGTCTAATTTTGTTTCAACCAAGTCGCTTTATCTCGTTTTATTTGTTTAAAACCTTTAAATTAGGTCCAATCGAAGAGATTGTCGGAGCTATAATAAAGGTCCAAGAACTATGATTTTCTTTGCTATAATTAGAAATTATATTAATAAGTTCAAACTCAGTATCATAGCGACAAAACTCTACACATCTTCTATAATGAGGTGTAGAGATCTCACCCTATCACTTGCTCGAAAGTTAGACTGAGAAAATAAATATGAAGTCTTTGGTACAACGGTTCAAGAACTACGATGTCATGGCTTTTGGACGCCTCAACGTCGAGATTGAGGGAGGGGGTTTTGTTCAAAGGGTTATGATCGGAGATTTTAATTTTAGCAAAACATGACCCAATAGTTATGGCCAAAAACAATATGACCAAAATACAGGTGAAAATGACTTTTGTTATAATTGTAAATGATTGTGTGTCTAATATGACCACATTGTTTGTTTATTTATATAAATTCGTATGTCTGGGTTATAATTGGTAACATAATGAGTACAATTAATTACATCATTAAAACCAATAAACACTAACGAATACATAGTTGAATAAGTTGATTCTCAACACTCACCCCCAAGTTGGATCATATATATCATATGAGTTGAACTTGTTACAAATGTAATTAACTCGAAAACTCTTTAGAGACTAGTGAACATAGTAGCCAATATATTGTTTTTTAAAATTGACGAAATTTGTGGTGATTTTACCTGAAAGTACATTGTCTTTTACATAATGATAATATATCTTTATGTGCTTGGTTCGCTCATGAAAAACTAGATTTAATGCAATGTGGAATGCAACTTGATTGTCATATATGATTTCCTGAAGGTCTCCTAATCTAAGCTCTAAGAGTAAATTCTTAAGCCATGCAAGATCCTTTGAGGTTATTTCCATATAACGATATTCATCTTCAACACTAGATAGCACAACTGTCTTTTTTTTTCTTGCTCTCCATGAGATTTTATTTCCTCCAATAACAATTCAATATCCATAAGTGGATCTCACTCTGATGGTAATCCGACCTAGTCAACATATGAATAACAAGTGATTTTAAATTCATCATTGTCTTCATATAATAGTCCTCTTCTCGGTGCATTCTTGATATATATGATAATACGAATAAATGTGTCCCAATAATGACTATCACAAAGAGCACTAACAAAATTGGCTCACAATGTCGACATCAAAGAAAATATCAGGCATGGTAATAATAAGATAATTGATTCTATCTTTTTAAGACGTTTATACCTTCTAGGGTCTTTCAATGGCTCCCCCCCGGAAGAAGCTTAATGTTGGGATCCATATGAGTATCAATAGGACGACAATCTAGCATATCTATTTCAGTCAAAACATTCAGTGCATATTTGCATTGATTAGTTGCAATGCCTAATGAGGACCGCACGACTTCAATGTTTAAGAAGTATTTGAGTGGACCCAAGTATTTTGTCTATAAGCTTTCGAAAAGATGGGCTTTTAGTTGTTGGATACCTTCTTGTCATCTCCAGTAATGAGTATGCCATCAACACAGACAACAAGATATATGTGTCGACCAGTGGAGGAATGAAAGAAGAAAACAGAGTGATCTGCTTCGCATCTAGTCATACCAAATTATATTAATAAGGCAAAGCAGAAGTGACCAAACCAAGCATGTGGGGACTGTTTCAGTCCATAAAAAGAATAATGAAAGTGACAACATAGTTTAGATTTACCAGGAACAATAAAACATGGAAGCTGATCCATATAAACTTCCTCTTACAACTCGTCGTGATAAAGACATTTTTAATGGTCAATGATGAATGGTAGTCGTCACAAAAAAGAGGCAGAGAAAATTGATCTTGGTCATAGGATAAAACATGTCACCATAATCGAGACCAAATACTTATGTGTAATCTTTAGCTACCAAACTAGCTTTAAAACGATCAATATGACCATTTGGCCCAACTTTCATTGTATAAACCTGTTGTCAGCCCACCATAGTTTTTTTCTAGAGTTAAGGGAATAATGTCCCAAGAATTATATGAATGTAATGTAGCTATCTCTTCTAGTGTCGCCTGATGCCAATTAGCATCATTTAAAGTCTCACCTATAGACTTGGGAATTGACACATAATCCAAAGCTGAAACAAAGGAAACATAGGAAGTGGATTGAATGTCATAGTTTGAAACACAAGCATATATAGGGTTATGATTACGAGATTGAGTACCTTTTCATAATGCTATTGGAAGTTCATGTCCCATCGACCTAACAATAGTAGCATGAGATGATGTTGATGGATCAATATCATCTCTTGTTACTAATGGAGGATGCATTCATCACTAGTAGACGTGGAGGGAGGTGTGTGGTATGGTAGACAATGGGTGTCGGGACAATAAATGGGATATCTCGAACATTTGTAGTAAGGTTCTCATCAAGTGACACAGAAGTAGAGAAAAATGGGATAGTTTCAAAGAACGTAACATCAAAGGAAACAATGTATCATTGAAGTTGAGAAGAAAAAGAACGATAACCTTTTTGTATACGTGAGTGTTCCAGAAAAATATATTTGATGGCTGAAAGTTTGTCTTTACTTGGAATGAGGTCATGAACGAAGCATGTAAACCCAAAGACATGAAGAGAAATTGGGTAGAGTTCATGTTGCAGATTCAAGATAGAGTACAAAATCTGATCTTGAATAACAAATGACAACATTTGGCTGATAGGATGACTAGCTTTGAGGAAGGCATCACTCCAAAAGCAAAAAAGGAACATTGTGGTGACGTAAAAGAGTTCTTACAATTTCAACTAAATGATGATTTTTTTAGTCCAAGGACGCCAATCTGTGGCGGCTTGTGAGCACTTAATGATTGATGAATAATCACATTTGAAGTTAAAAACTATCGAAATTGAGATTACAAGTAATCACTAGCATTGTCGGCGCGTAAAATTTTAACGAAAATGTCAAATTGATTTTTAATTTCCACATAAATTCTATGAATATACAGAAAATTTCTGAACGATTTTTCATTAAAAATAATCAACTGCATCATGAAAAGTCATCAATAAAAGTACAAAGTAGTTGTAACCTAAAGTTTACTTTACAAGACTATGACCCCAAAATTTGAATGAACAGGAGCAAAAGGTGAGGCAACACTTTTATTTACTTGTTGACTATAAGTGTGACGAGTATGTTTATCCAACTGACACGATTGAAACTCAAATGGTGAAAGCTTAGAAAAACTAGGAACTAAAAGACGCATTTAATTAAGGTTGAGATGACGCAAACGCTGGTTTGTAAGACATTAAGAAGCAACATATGCACATGCCACTGGCAGTGAGGGATGATATAATCCTCTAACTCACTCCTTGCTCCAACTGATTGTCCTTTGCATCAATCATAAACATAAACATAATTATCAACAAAATGAACCGAATAATTAAGGGTACGAGTGAACTTGTTAATTAGACTTTAAAGAAACAAGGTTTTTTATTTATCATTAAGAAAAATAAGGTTTATTATGCTTAGGGCTGGTCCAAGGGTAAGGCTAGTAAAACCCCCACTTTATGCCTCGCAATAGGAAAATATTTTTCGTTAGATTTTATAAACAAAAAAGTCTGATATACACACTAAAACGGTCTAATATACTGACATTTGTTTTAGGCCTCACCTACAAATAAAATTTATTAGGCCGATTATGCTATTTGATGGAAATCATGGGTTGGGGCAATTGTAATCAGTAATGCTATATATAGCGAAGGCTGTTTTCCCGAATGCACCGCGAATCAACAATCCACCAATGAAAAGGTAGGACTGCGGAAATCATGTGGACTTATTGTGTAAATATGAAAGTCAACAAAAATGGCTGGGTGGGAAACACATGTTGTGATATGTCGTGAAACTAAAATTTGGGATAACTAGCATTATTGAATTACAATTTATCCATGGTGCTAAATTATTATTATTTTTATCTTGAAAATTTAATAACTCGAAAGATCAATCTCATTATTAATAATGCTTATAAAGTTAGCACAAAACTACCTATTTTCTTTAGAATTATGCTCTTCTTCCAACATTTTTTGCTCACGCCCAGCAGCCTTGTCGAAAATACCCCTGTGTTAATTAAGTAACGCAAGTTTTAAATTATGCGCTACCTAACTAACGTTGCGTTAGTTAATTCACACTACTTGTTATTTATTTACTTTATTTGAACTCACTTTTTTTTAATTTATTTACTATATTCAAATTATTTTATTTACGTTATTCTAATTTATTTATTTACTTTATTCTAATTTAAATTATTTAATTTATTTAATTTATTTACTATATTCAAATTATTTTATTTACGTTATTCTAATTTATTTATTCACTTTATTCTAATTTATTTATTTTATAATTTATTTGTTCAATTTATTATAATTTATTTATTTTCTAAATTATTTGCTCACTTTATTCTAATTTATTTACTTTATTAAAACTAATTTATTTATGTTATTCTAAATTATTTATACTTTATTCTAATTTATTTATGCACTTAAAATAAATATTGATTTGAATTTATTCATTAAATAAATTCAAATATAAATAAAAGGAAATGAACTAAATTAATATTTATTCGGATTTATTCATTAAATACAAAATTAAAAAATAAAAACAAATATAAATAAAAGGAAATGAACGAAATTAATATTCATTCGAATTTATTCATTAAATACAAAATTAGAAAATAAAAGCAAATATAAATAAAAAGAAATGAACAAAATTAATACATATAACAACATCTCATTTTATTAATAGAATTCATACAATAATTGATACATTTATTCGAATTCACTAAATAATCTACTTATTTTCTTTTTACCCTCTTGGGGTAAAAAGTTCTTTTTACCCTCTTGGAATAAAAAGTGAGCAGCCTTCTCGGGGCAAAATAGTGAGCAACCTTCTTGAGAAAAAAGACATCATCAACTTGGGGTAAATTCAAATCTGGTTTTTTTTATACACAAGAAGATTCTTTTTACCCACGGTAAAAAGTTTTTGGGTAAGAAGACGCAAATTTAAATTTACCCCAAATGTTGATCTCTTTTTCCCCAAGCGGGCTAGTAACTATTTTGCCCCAAGAAGTCTGCTCACATTTGTCCTCAAAAGACTATTGAATGAAAAAAGAAGAAGAAGAGAAATAGAGAGAGAGAGTGAGGAGGGAGAGAAAGTGATATGGTGTGAGGAAATAGGGAAGTACGGAGGGGTATTTATAGGTGAGAATGGTAGTATAGGTTATAACAACCATAAATGTGGTCAAAATAACGTGTAAATTTCGTAAAAAAACATGTAGATTTAATGTTGAAAAACTGACCACTGTCCAAAAAACGTTTGTTCATGAGCTCAGACCACCAACCAACGTGCGTGAGTTAACTCGCGCACAGGCCAGTGGTGCGTGACTTAAGTCACGCAGAGCTTATACGGTGTGTAAGTTAAGTCACGCAGCGTGACTTAACTTACGTAAGGGTATAACTGGAAATCATGTTGAGCGCGAGTAAAATGTGCAGGGAGAAGAGCAAGATTCTTTTCTTTATACTATAAATAGATAAATGAGGAATGCTAGCAACGTACATTTTAACACACATTTTTCAACACACTCTTTTTGATTGGTTAGAATGTGTGTTGCTAGCATTTCTTCATAGATAAATAGATTATCGGGCCTAATTGAAATCAGGCAAGGCAAAACCGGTATGATTTAGCCCTACACAGAATTTGTTAGCACTAACCGGAGACCTAAAAGAGTTTACTCAGAACTACCCAAGCATAACCACCGCTCCAAATTCTTAGCTTTTCCCAACCTAAAAGTAAAATCAACGAACGAACACATTCTCATCGCCTCTCACATTCTCATCGATTCAATGACAAGGTTAGTCAATACACTAATTTTTTTTTTCTCTCTCTCATTATTATCAATGCAAATTTAGATTAGCAATCGATATTTTTCCATCTCTAAGGTGACATGTTTAATAATAGAAATCGATTTTCTTTTATGATAGTTTTAGAGGTTTCATTAATAAACTTTGATTGATATAAAAAATCTCTTGCTTAGTTGTTCTCTTTTACTTTTTAGTCCTTGGAGCGGTTTGGAACACTTCAAGAGTTGAGCTAGGGTTTATTGTTGCTATTTTCGGCCTTGGAACTGTTAGACTTGAAAAGAGAAAATTGTGGTGACATGGAGGGGAATTCATCATCCTCTACAACACATGATGCTCAAAATTTAGTAGATGATATCTCCCTCGTAGCCCTTCATGATCATGATGAAGAAATTTTTCGAATATGTGATGAGACATATGCAGAAGAATTACAAATACATGAAGCATTATTATTTTCTGCTCTTATGTCAAATACTACTATAGATGTAGTGGATGCAAAAGTTGATCTCAAACAGAAGCAGAAAGAGGCTTTTGTAGGTGAATATTCTTCGTCGCCGTCTTCCTCTTCTCAGTTGAAACAATACTATTGTGCTATCTGTATGGAAGCTAAACCTGTTGAAGAAATGTTCCAAAATCGAAAATGTTCACATTCTTTCTGTGAAGACTGTGTTGGAAGATATCTAGCTGCAAAAATTCAAGAGAGTGTATCAATGGTAAAATGTCCTGATCCAAGATGCAATGATATTTTGGAGCCTCATGATTGTAGTTCAATTTTAACAAAGGATGTATTTGATAGATGGGAAAATGCACTTTGTGAGAATATGGTGTTAGGTTCACAAAAATTTTACTGTCCTTTTAATGATTGTTCAGCTATGTTGTTGAATGATGAAAAGGAAATTGTGACTGCTTCGGAATGTCCACATTGTCATAGATTGTTCTGTGCACAATGTAAGGTTTCATGGCACACAGGTGTTGATTGTAAAGAGTTTCAAAGCTTGAAAGTCGGCGAGCGAGGGAGGGAAGATCTAATGGCCATGGAACTTGCTAAGAACAAGAGATGGAAAAGATGTCCAAAGTGTGGCTTCTATGTGGAAAAAATTGTGGGATGTACTCGCATTTCATGCAGGTATAGACAATTCTCTTTTGTTAAGAATTCTACTTTTTTTATTATTCTGCCTTGTAATCAAACTTATATGCAGGTGTGGTAATCAATTTTGCTATGGCTGTGGTTCTCCTTGGAATAATCAGTCCCATTATTCATGTGCAACTCAATAAAAATTGCATGGTGAGCTATGAAGGACGGACACGTGTCCGACACCGACACATAATTACACTGAATTATGTGATTTTCTGAAATTACTAGCGGTGTCGGCGTGTCAATGTCCGTGTCGTGTCCAGTGTCCATGTTTGTATCCGTACTTCATAGATGGCGAGTGAAATTGCAAAGTACAACGTTACAACAATTATTGATCGATGACTATATTTTGAAATGTGACTGAGTCTGATATGTAATTTTGAGTACAGGTTTCTTTTTGTTTTGTTTTCCTGTTTTATGGTGAACAACAATTTCTGGAGACTCTCTTCCATGTTATTTTGTATTTTTAATATTTTTTGTTATGCCTGGCTTTGTTTATATATAGTTCTTAGCTTGTTGTTTATGCCATGTTTTTAGAGAATGTTTAAATTCCAATTTAAGTTTTAGAATTTGGGTTGAGTCTAACTCAACCTTACATAGTTTGTAAAGTGAGAACTGCTCCCATTTAATTATAAACATCTTGATCAAATGTTATGCTTTTGTGAGTGTATTTTAATGTCAAAGAGAGGGTTTGTTGGATTGGAGAGGGATTATGGTGCGCGGTGAAGGATTTTTACTCTAAGGAATTCGAATGAGAGACGTGGTGTGAGCCAGGATGCGCGAAATAATGTATCATCAGACATGGTGGTTTTTAATCGGTTTCTATCTGAGATGGATCTTGTTTGATCTTTCCCTTACAGATATGAGATTCACATGCTCCCTTCCTAACGAATCTTTACATCAATGGAATGGCTGGATAGCCGGCAAAACCTAGGTATGCGGGTACTACGTCGTTTATTGTGATTTGAAATGCTTGGTTAGAGAAGTCGGGACTTGACCACGTAGTCAAAATAGCGTGGAATAAAGATGTGAATGAATATCTCTAAGAGAAGCTAAGAAGTTGCATAGAAGATTTAGAAGATTGGGTGGAGAGAATCTGAATGTGCTTCAAAACAACAATTCTTTATTATAGGTCTGAAATGGAACTTAACCTTCACAGTAGAAGTGAGTTGGGTGTGCAGAAATACCAGGAAGTGCGTGGAAAATTAAGTGTAGCACTCAAGCAAGAGGAAGCAGAGAGAAGGCGCATTAGCTACGAGATGTTGACTCAAATATGAATTTTTTCCTTGTGGTAGCAACCTCAAGAAAGTTGCAAAGGACTATTTTGTGGACTCATTTCAACAAGCTGAAAGCACACATCATCAAGCTATACAATGCATATGACCTAGAGCCACGTAGAAGGAAGATGGTAAGCTGACAAATGAATATTTGATTGAAGAATTTAGAGAAGCATTATATAGCATGAATTCGATAAAGCACCGAGACCGAATAGACTCAATCCCGCTTTTTATAAGAGCTTTTGCGACTTGTGCTGTCAAGACATATTGCAAGCAACCAAGTCACGGCTGGATCAATGCTACTTCTCTCCACAACTAAACAATACAAATATTGTGTTATCCCCAAAGTAGACAATTCCATGTCGATGGAGGACCTTAGATCGATTTCATTGTGTAATGTGATATATAAAGCCGTTTTGAAGGTGGTAGCCAGGTGCGAGTTCATGTCCAGGAACGTAACGAAAAAACGAGTTGGGCTAGCAAAACTGAAAATTGGGTTTTACGAACCAGGTCGGGTCAAAACTGAAGGTGAGAAAAACACAAGAAGGGGGGGTTGAATTGTGTTTGCTTTTTCTTCGTTTTCTCCTACTGAAGTCACTGTTCAGAAGCAGATAAAGTTCAGCAGCTTCTAAAGTGATGTTCAGAATTAGATGCAGCGGATAAAAACAGAGAGAGAAGAAAGACACAAAGCAATTATACAGGTTCCTTCCACAAACCGGAAGTAGTCTTGTCCCCCTTGCACTTCCAAGGAGAGTTCACTAAAATGTAATATCAAATTACAATTGCTCAATACTACAACTAATATGAGACTTCAAATTACTCAAGCACACAAGCAAGAGATTTCCTCTGCTCAAGCACACAAGCAAGAGACTTCCAATGCTCAAGCACAACTGCAAGAGACTTCTAATGCTCAAGCACACAAGGAAGAGACTTACAATCAAACAGATTTACACAGAAAATTGTTTGAGTTTGAACACTTGATATACAATCAGTGGTGTTCACAATACAAATCAATTACAGACTCTTAAGACTATAAAATTTCTAAAATATGGATTTTGCTAAGAAATTCTAAGTAACTTTGAAATGCAAACAATAACAGAGTATCAACTTTGAATTGTTGTGAGAGTCTAGCTTTTGTATGCGTGTGTATTCCTTAAGTCTGTTGTATTGTGTTATCCAACTAGCAGGTCTTCACTCCTTTATATAGTGGTGTGAAAAGATACGTTGGAAACTTGACAGCACACAAAAAGAGTCGTTTGAAGCTTGTTGATAATCACCAATGATCTTTTGCCTGATATGGTTATTGTCCTATGAAGGATCAATTTCAAATCCATTCCTTGTATGAAGGAACATTTCTGCAAGCAGAGCTGTTATCCTTGTCTTGTTGCAAAGCACGACCAAAGTAGTGGAGAAGGTGGTTGTACAGTTCGTACATTTTTCCTTTTTCAATGCTCTTGATAGAATAAGCATCCATTGCTTTCAAATTTCATCTCAAGGCCGTTGTTACACTTCTTTCCGTCTTTAGCAACTCTTAGGCGTGATTAAATGAGATTCCAACTTTTGAAGCTTTAAGTTCCTCAGCTCCTGATGATCTTACTTCTGATGAGGTGCTTCTGATGACGTCATCACTTTAGGATCGCTTTGAACTTCAGGAACACTTTTCTTCAGACGCCTCAAGCTTCCTTTTTGTTGATTCTTTTGTTCTCTTTTGTTCTTCCAGAACCTCTTAAAGATATAAAATTTTGTCTATGGTCATGTACACTTGAACAAATATTAACATATCCAATCGACAATTTTTAATACATTGTTATCATCAAAACTCTAAGGGTAACATATGTTAAACATTTTTCGTTCTAACAATCTCCCCCACTCTTAAGGGTAATATTTGTTAAACGTATTTTGTTCCAACAAAAACTAAAACTAGGTTTCCTGTATATAGTTATGACCTGGTTCCTTCATTCATTCTCTTCTCCCCTTCACGAAAAAACTCTAACCAAAAACAGTTGATGTGTTCCCTTTCTTTGTTCTTCCGTCCTCAGCTTCGAAATGGTCGTCGTTGTTGTCTTTCTCACTCTGCCCTATTTTGAAACAACCTTAACAAAGAACGGTCATGTCTTTGTTTCATAAACGACGATCGTGTTCCCTTTTCCAGCAAAGTTCTCACCGTCGTTCACTCTCTTCCCTCACCTAATCCTGATTTCCTTTTCTTCTCCATAACCCATAACTTTTTTTTCCTCTCGTAACTATGTATTTCACACAACCTTTTGCAATGGATTCAACATGGAGTATGTTGTTTCTATTAAAGAAGGAACAAGAAGAAAGGTGAACTGTAAATTCTGTGAGTGTTGTTTTATTAGAGGTGCATACAGAGTGAGACATCATTTGGCTGGAACTGGTAGAGATGTTCAACCTTGTCGAATGGTTCCTCTGGATGTCAAGAATGCTATGCAGTTTCTGATTTGACTTGAACTAATAGATAGGGAACTAGTAGAGGTGAAGAGGGAATTGGTAGAGATAATGAACTTATTTCGAACCTAGTAGTTATGATTTAGTAAGTTATTTTGTTCTTGTATTATATTATAATTATTATTTTTTGAAAACTCGGCATCCAATCCAAGGGGACCAATCCCATCGCCCACTTGCGGGGCCCCATTTAAAGCCAGAGCAAGCTCTGCATGGACTTAGTCCACCGAAATTGGCACCGGAGGGAATTGAACCTGAGACCTTTGGAGGAGCAAACTCCAAGATCCCAAGCCAACCACTAGGTCAACCCCAAATGGGTTGTATTGTATTATAATTATTATGTAGTTTTTAATTGTGTAAGTTAATTTGTGTGTGTGTGCGCGTGCGCGCGTGTGTGTGTGTGTGTTTACGTCCCTTCACAAGCCGATCGATCCTACGTAGGATCTCGATCCTGACTACATTTAACCAAAGGATCGCTCTAGAAGGAAGTAGACTACTTATTACGAAATATATATGTGAAGTTACAACTTTGCCCTCAAGTGGGTTTTTACGAACCACGATACGTTTCCCGTGTTTACGTCCCTTCACAATCCGATCGATCCTATGTAGGATCTCGATCCTGACTACATTGAACCAAATGATCGCTCTAGAAGGAAGTAGACTACTTATTACGAGTCATCCTAACCATCCCCTCTAAGGACCAACCGATGATTGATTTAGAATTGGGCTAGTGGTTTGTTTCGAAGCAAGTAGAGTAAAATAACTAAAAAATGAATTATGCATCATATGAAACAAAGATGATTTCGGAAAACAAATTGATGAGACAAATTTGCCACCCTAAACCCACAAGAACTTAAAATGGACTATGAACATTCTCTGAAAACAACATGACATAATCTATGGTCATATTTATAGGTATTTGTTGTTTTATGTTTTTAACATGGATGTTGTGAGCTTGTTCAAAAAAAAACATGAATGTTGTGAGTTTGTTTGTGGATTTATTCATTATGTTTTAGCGACTTTGAATTTGGATTGTATTGATATATTCAATCAATTTAAATGAACGAATATCGTTTATTTTTATTAAAAAACCGTTGAAATGATATAGACACAAATTAAAGAAAAGTATTTAAGACACAATCTCATGGAATCAAGAAATAATCGTTCACCATAAAACAAGAAAAAAAAAACAAAAATAAAACTCCACCTAAAAATTACATATCACTGACATTTTAAACTATAGTCATCACATTCACTAGCCATGCAACTTTATCGAGTTGCACATGAATAATGGGATATATTATTCCAAGGAGATCCACATCCATAGCAAAATTGATTACCACACCTGCGTATAAGTTTGATTACAAAGGAGAATGATAAAAAAAATGTAGGATTCTTAACAAAAAAAGGATTGAATATACCTGCATGAAATGCGAGTACATCCCACAATTTTTTCCACATAGAAGCCACACTTTGGACATCTTTTCCATCTCTTATTCTTAGCAAGTTCCATGGCCATTAGATCTTCCCTCCCTCGCTCGCCGTCTTTCAAGCTTTGAAACTCTTTACAATCAACACCTGTGTGCCATGAAACCTTACATTGTGCACAGAACAATCTATGACAATGTGGACATTCCGAAGCAGTCACAATTTCCTTTTCATCATTCAACAACATAGCTGAACAATCATTAAAAGGACAGTAAATTTTTGTGAACCTAACACCATATTCTCACAAAGTGCATTTTCCCATCTATCAAACACATCCTTTGGTAAAATTGAACTACAATCATGTGGCTCCAAAATATCATTGCATCTTGGATCAGGACATTTTACCATTGATATACTTTCTCGAATTTTTTCAGCAAGATATCTTCCAACACAATCTTCACAGAAAGAATGGGAACATTTTCGGTTTTTGAACATTTCTTCAACAGGTTTAGCTTCCATACAAATAGCACAGTAGGATTGTTTCAACTGAGAAAAAGAAGATGAAGATTCACCTACAAAAGCCTCTTTTTGTTTCTGTTTGAGATCAACTTTTACATCCACTTCTTGGATTTCTTCTTTTACATCTATAGTAGTATTTTCCACAAGAGTGGAAAATAATAATGCTTCTTTTATTTGTAATTCCTCTGCATATGTCTCTTCAGATATTCGAAAAATTTCTTCATCATGATCATGAAGGGCTGAGAAGTAGAAATCATCTGCTGTAGAGGATGGTGAAGTTCCCTCCATGTCCCCACGATTTTTTTTTTACTATACATGAAATACATCTGAAAAGAAACTGGTGATTTTCATGTTTTTGTCGATTTGGTTTTGGTGGTTGCTACCATTGGAATAATTTAAATGCTAGTAAATGCTAGAGAGTGGAAATCTAGGAATTTGGAAAGACCTTGCCCATTCCCATGGTTTTGTTTTTGAAGAACGACCAAAAGGATATGAAACATCTGTGAAAAATAAAATAAATTATAAAGAGAAAAAATAATTAAAAGATTAGACAAATAATTAGGCTCAAAAAAAAGGATGGGTCTTGTTAACTCGTGCCCTCGAGCACTAGTTAAGGAAACAAAAAAAGAAATATTTGCATTGAAAACATCATCTTTTATATTTTTTAAATTTTGACTACATAAATTTCAAGATACTTATACTATATTTTGTTTTTTTAACTAGTGTCCTAGTACATCAGGGACATTGGTTAACATTTTTCAAACAGTATACTCCCTCCGGTCTCAAATATAAGAAAAGATTCATTTTTTAGGTTCATTGAATAATTAATGTATCTGCTTTACAATATAGACTAGATACATTAACTACTCAATGAACCTAAAAAAAGAATCTTTTCTTATATTTGAGACCGCATGGGGTATACTCTTAGCTTAGCAAAATTGTTAAAGAAAATCAATGTTAAAAAAAGTGAAAGGGTAAAATATTTAAGATAACTAGAACATGGGTTTTTCTATCATGTGTAACATGTTAAAAAGTTTAAAATATAAATTTTGTATTGGAACTTGTACATTTAATATTAAATATAAATTTTTTGAATAAATAGTTGTTATTTTCCAATAAAAAGTTACTACTATTAGTTGTTTTAATATGTGCAATATTCCACATGTTAGACAAACCCATAAAACAATAACGCTAGTAGTAAATAATTCGCACTATAGGCATCAGTAAATCAATACTATATTATTATACTCTTGAATAAATTCGACCGTAAGAATGTTATTTTGCTTTTTTTTAAACAACAAGAATGTTATTTTGTTAGTGTCATTCAGAAGGATAAGAATTTATATTTTATTTGTATATTGTTGGTATTATTGAAAAAGATAAGTATAATTTGTTACATCTATACTATATATAAAAATATCTATACTACTCTCTTCGTCCCTTTTTATATAAGTAGTTTTAAAAAAATCGTATACAAATTTCTAGATTTATTGATTAATGATTATTCCTTTTTCAAATATACCCCTTATTAATACTACCAATTTGTCTTGATATATGAAAAGTTGATATTAAATATATATTTAATTAAGGGTAATGTGGTAATAATCACACATTTGAGACAACTTTATTACTCCAACAACTTTTCTTAATACCCCTGATTTTTAAACTACTACTATAAGAAGGGACGGAGGGAGTATATATAAAGAAAATAATCTGTTTTGGGTTGGCTTTTTCTCTCTCCAATAATACCCTTAAACAAATTTGGCCTTAAGAATGTCATTTTGTTGGTGTCATTTAAAAAGATAAGATTTTATATTGCATGTTATATTTTTTGAAAGATATTATATGTGTTGTATTGTTGAAAAGATAAGTATAGTTCGTAAAATAAATCAATTTAATTTTAATTAAAATTTCATAAAAAACTATGGTTCGTAATTTATATGCATTAGAGCAGTAGGAAGAGCGGGCAGATGGGCATTCGTGTCCGTCTAAATGCTAGTATAAAGAGAACACATAGTTTTGGGTTGACTTTTTCACTTCGAATTATACTCTTAAACAAATTTGATTACAAGAATGTCATTTTCTTAGTGTCATTCAAAATGATAAGAATTTATATTTTATTTGTTATATTGTTTGTATTATTTAAAAAGCCAGATATATTTTGTTGCAATATAAAAATGCAAAATATTTATTATCTATACCTATAATTTTAAGCAAAATTTCATTAAAGCTACCATTAGTAATTTATACGTATTAACGCAATAAAAAGAACACACAGACGGGCTCGGAGCGCCTGTTTGAACATGTGTTTATAAAGTTTATTCTATTTTAAATTAATATTAAATATATTAATTTATATTTGTATTAATTTAATATTTATTTATTTTTTTAATTATATAAAGTTAATATTCGTTATGTTGGAGCACTTGACATCAACGTAGTTTGTTGGAGCATTGCTTAAAGTCAAACTCTACTCGTAACTCTTAATCGAACGCTAGATTACTATGAACCGTTTTTCCTAAAAACCGGACAATTAACACTAAAAAAGGACGCTTTTCAACAAGAGGTTAGTAATTCCATTTAAATTGTATAATTGTTTTTACTTAAATTTAAAACAAATTTTTAGCTTAATTATTTGTTAATTTATTATTAATAATTTTTTTTAAAAAAATTGAATTATTAAGTTACGGGCTTCGTTATAATGATGACATGTAAGTAATATTGTTTTAAAAACAATTTTTTTATTATTTATTTTTGGCAAACTCGTTTACTTTTATGTTTGAGTCCACAAAGGGGTTGTCTCGGAAAGACGAGGCTTGGTTACCTTTAGGTCAATGTCCAAAAAGGAGTTGCCTTGACAAGACGAGGCTCATTTACTCTTAGGTTAGAGCCCTCAATTGCCTTGGCAAGACGAGGCTCGTTTACTTTTAGGTCAAATCCCTCTAACGGTTGCTTTGGCGAGACGAATCTCGTTTACTTTTAGGTCAAATCCCTCAAAGGGGTTTTCTTGGTGAGATGAAACTCTTTTACTTTTAGGTCATATCCCTCAAAGGGGTTCTCTTGATGAGACGAAGCTCGTTTACTTTTAGATCAGTCCCTCAATATGGTTGCCTTGGCGAGATGAGGCTTATTTATTTTTAGGTCAGAGCCCTCGTAGAGGTTTCCTTGGTGAGTAGTGGCGAAAGGAGATTTAGGTTGAAGGAAACCTTGACAGCGATGCATCAAAAGGTCAAGGTGATTTCTGTGACAGCTCGACAAGTATTTCTCTTATCCTACGTGTCCCTGAGCATTTATTTTCTTAACTAATGCCCCTAAACATATTAATATTAGCTAATGATGTAGGTGGGGTTTAGTATGGGAAAGGGGAGTTGTTTTCCACCATGGAAAAATAAATTTTAACCAGTGGATTAAATGAGAAACACACTCTTATCATATTCCCTCAACACTAGATTATTTTTTACACTATCTTCCATCTTCTCTCTTTCATGTCCTCATTCACCCATTAGGTACTAGTGCTCTCAAAGTTACTCTCTTCTCTGTTTATGTTTTTTTCCGAAGCATTTCTTCACTTCTTCTTTCCGACGTGTTCATCCTCGCTTATTTCTACAAACTCATTAAAACACTCTAATTTGTTGTAGTGTTCTCAAATTCAATTCATTTCAATCATAATCAGTAACCTAAACAGGGTTTAAAGACAATTATTTGCTAGAAAGTTGACCAACACATTTACCGTCATATATCTGCAAAAACATAAATGGCTGAAGAAACAACAGTAGTAATCTCATCAAAGTTTTGAAACTAGAATTTGAGAAGAAAAGAAAAAGAATTTGAAATAACCCAACCCAGTAAGGTTGGGGTAGATTGGGTTCGTTGTTCTGCCGTAAACCGTAGCTTGGCCATGTTTGCCGTCGTTCACCGAGTCGTCGTCGTGCACCGAGTCGCCGATACCAAGTCTACTGTGCCTATACGCAAGTGGGGTTTATTAATCATTGCTCCCCAAAAAAAGAAGAGTTTTTTGATTTCATAATTACATTTAATATCCAAGCCATTCAGTTAATCAAACGGTGATTCCATAATCACTGTTTATGATTTAATCATCTTTTGCAATTCAAGAAGAATTGAAGAGTGTTCATGAGAGTTTAGATAGAAACAGCGGTCTTATGCTGGTGGTGGAGGTGGTGGGTGAGTGACCATGGAGGAGAGAGAGTGATGATGGAAGGTAGCGTGGAAAAATCTAGTGTTGAGAGAATAGAATTAAAATGTGTTCCTTATTTGATGCAATGGTTAAAATTTAGTTTCCCACGGTGGGAAACAACTCGCATTTCCCATACTAAATCCCACCAATGAGGTATGGTTACAAGACCAATTGTATGGTTCTTAAGCACACATATAAAGACTATTTTTTTTCAATTCATTTAGTTTTACTTTCTCATCATAATTTATACTAAAACTCCATCCGTCTTTATATATAAACACCATTTATCTCTAATAACCAATAGAATAACTAATTGAATTCGTAAGAAATTATTCTTTGAACTCAGCCTAGCATAGCTTTCACTTCCGCCGTCAAATTTCCGGATCCAAGTAAGTGTGGGCCCACTTCATGTATATATGGCCATCGTTCATTGAATCATGGTCACTGGTTAGTATAGAGACACCGAGTCTTTAGCTTCCTATGGCCCCACATAGTTCAGCCGTCCTACTCCTGACAAATTTGCTTGGTTTGGTTGCTTCCTGTTTCTTTCTAGTATAGGAGTATTATTTTATGAAGACTGATTCATGTTCTATAACATTATTAGGAACAAGATGCCACATCAACGACCACATCTTACTTTGATTAGGCGAGTATTGGATGGAATTGGTAATCTTTTATTATCTACTTTTTACTATTCAATTTGTCGTGTCACTGCTAAAAAAATAAAAAATAGGGAGGGATATTTAGTGAGGGAAAACGTGAAATCCCTCTCTAATTCCGTTATTAAATTTTGCGACTAAGGAATTTGTGGGGAATTTCATTTTTTCCGTCACTAATTTCCCTCGCTAATTTTGCTTTTTCTAGTAGTGTGTGAATATAAATTAAATATGTCTATCTAGGTGCTTAGTAATAGGAGTTCATATGAGCAAGTATATTCGTAGGGCATATGAATTTCTCCTCTTATTAGTTAAGATTTCTGCTATTCGCCCGCACTTTTCGCTCCCACCCAGCTGAATGGTCATTAATGCCCCTGCGTGACCTGCATGAGTTAAGTCACGCTGCATGACTTAACTCACACACTTTATAAGCCATGGGTGAGTTAAGTCATGCACCACTGGCATGTGCGCGAGTTAACTCACGTACCTTGGCCGTGGTCAAAACTGAAGAACACACGCTTTTTGGACGGTGTTCAATGCAATTTAATTGATTTTGCACATTTTGTTAAATTTTTTCACATTTTTTGACTATATTTATTGTAGATATAACCTATGTTACAACATATTGAATAAAGTAAATAAATGAATTGGAATAAATTCAACGTGAATTCGAATAAAAATTGCGTATTGAATAAATTCAAATAAAAGTTACATTACATTATATAGACGAGTAATTACATTACATTATATTCGGGAATGTACCTTCCAACTACAACAATTATCTTGCCTATGAATGGAGTAAATTCAAACTTGCTAAGCAGCAACACTCCAACATTCGACCGACATTTCTACTGTTCCATTCAAAAGATTAAATTCTTGTTAGTCTTGGTTTAAATGACGGTATTCAAGTGTCAAAAGAATAAGATACATTCCTTGACACTTCAATACCTTCATTTAAACAAGCCTAACAAGAATTTAATCTTTTGAATGAAACAATAGAAATGTCGGTCGAATGTTGGAGTCCTGCCGTTTAACAAGTTTGAACTACCTCATCCAGAGGAAGATAATTGTTGCAGTTGGAAGGTGCATTCCCTACCTAATCACGATCTTCTGGCGGAATCAGACTGTTGATTATATCTTCAATTGATCTCAGCAACGTTACTCGCATACCGATCCACTGAAACATGTTGTGCTCCCAAAACATGCTCTTCACGTTTTCGTCGTTCGTTAATTCCACCCAAGTGAACAATATTCTCCCCTCGTCGAGCGTTGGACGTTTATACTGAACGTATTTCACCCTCCTTGTGTCTCTGGGGTTGACTCCTTGGTTGAATTCATTAAGTTGATCCTTGAGACCTCTTAACGTTACACCAAGGCACCGAACCTTCAACCTCTGAGGTTCTCCGTCGTTGAATTGTGCATGAACGTCGATCGACCCCACCATTGCTTCAAATCTACACAGTAGAAATTAAAAACAATCAATGAAAAACTCATTCAAACAACATAAGTCATTTACATGTAACATTGTATCATTTCTTGCAAGCAAGATCAAAATTTAAACAAACCCTAAATATAAATAAAAAAACTACAACATACACCCC
>Ga0228710_1002721_pt1 | contig 28020 bp, 10 predicted proteins | sample MedpolnodulmetaG_FD_177995 | JGI IMG/M metagenome (GOLD analysis project Ga0228710, IMG submission 177995) | Root nodule microbial communities from Medicago polymorpha collected in Santa Monica, California, United States - pink nodules | ecosystem: Host-associated > Plants > Roots > Nodule... | reverse complement strand
TAAAAATATCCAAAAAAAAATAAAAAAAAAAAAAAACAAATATGACCCAACAAAGAAACCACTTTTAATGCTAAAAATTAAAGGGCTTATTCAATTACTGGAACCAAATAAAAGAAGAAAAATACAATTTTTAGTGATTAAACTTACTTTTGGTGATGGGTGAGAGAGCTTGCCATAGGAACTCATCTGAGACTCAACATCACGGTGACTCCGGCGACCGGGCGGCGACATAGGAGGAGAAATGGGTCTAAGAAATCTCTCAAAAATAGCCATGACTAAGAACATGGAAATGAGAATAGCAGTAGCTACAAAGCCAAAGGAAACAGCATTGACTGAGCTGTCAAAGTTAGTCCAATGTTCATCTCTGTGGAGGTCAAGTGGGGAAGCCATTGGTGGCCATTCATTGCTGTGGTCTTCAACTGTCATTTTTTGTTGCTAAATTGAGGTTTCTGTTATGTTACAATGATGTTTTCTGTTTCTGTTGTTGTTTTTGTTACCATTTTTGGAGAAGGTTTTGAAGGGAAAGAAAAATAGGGTAGGCTATGTGAAGTACTGCTATAACTGTCTCTGATAGTGTCAAAGATTTTTAGGGCTTGGATTTTGAGAGAGGAAGGAAAAAAACTAGTACTATCACTATGAGAGAAAGTGAAAGACTTTAGGAGTTTGGATAGGAGGACCGTCTTAAGTCTTACCTCTTTGTTTATATTTGTGAAAAACAATAAAAATAGATGGAAAGAAACAAGTCTTCCTTCCACTTTGGGGGTACCCTTTTACTTCACTTCCTTTGGGCTCGAGCCTTAAAATAATGTAAAAGTACTAGCACCGATAATACTCCTCCATTATTTTATAGTACTTTTTCATTTCATTTTATTGCATTTTTTTATATATAAAAAATAGTACTTTTTTTTAATGACAATTGTTGTATTTAACTATTTTATATTGACTAAAAAACATGATAGATAATTTTTTTTATTAATTTTACTAAATCTTTGTTGGATATGACTCGTAGTTATTAACAAATGGACAAGGTCGAATGATCATATAGTGTAAAATATCATTTTACGAGTTTAATTCGTTGTGTGATTGAGATATTAGCATAAAATAGATAAATCAAGCGTAAATGTGGCTATTATTTTTTTAATATGTGCTCAAATTTTAAAGGCTAAAAGAGAGAAGATGTAGTAATATTAATAATATTACACAATCAAAATATTTGAGATTTTCCTCCAATATTGAGAGATTGAAACAAGTATTAGATTTTTTTTTCAAGATCGAGTGTGCAAGATGTTAAAAGGGATGAAATGAGAAGATTCTTTCTTCAATGGGTCATGAGATTTTGATTAAATATGTAGTTCATTACATTTCATCTTTTATATATATAACGTGATGTTTAATTCTCTCATTACAATTAAGTGACCATATTGAATCAATAATTAGACACTTTTGATAAAGATGTAATAAAGTTGGGAAGAAATTTTTCATTATAGATTATCTATAATAAATGTTGTCAACCTAAAGGTAGAGGAGACATAGATTTCAAGAACATCAAAGATTTTAAATTTTTTTTTTTACAAAGCTAAACAAAACAACAAAAGAAAAGGAGGAAAACAGAAGAAAAAAAACAAAGAATTAATCCTCAGGGAAAAAAGTTTATGTTGTGTCGATCTTGAGAAGACTTATAATGTTATCCGGAGGAGAAGGATGGATGAGGAGGTCCACATTTGATAAAGCTCTAAGCTTGACCATAAAATCCGCATATTGGTTATCTTTCTGAAGGGTGTGACAAACAGTGATATTGTTTTGTTCTATTAATTATTTTATGTCTTGAATCAAAACAGCATGAACATGATATTGCATGGGAGTTTTATGAGATTTATACCACGTAAGGAATCAGAGTAGCAAACAAGCTCATCAATGTTCATTGATTTGGCTAGCAAGAGGCCCTAGTAAATGACAAGTAACTCAGCTTGGAGAATATCAGATGAATTATGAATATAACCTGAAAATCCTGAAAGGTAAAAACCAGCATAATTCCTTAAGACACCACTAAAGCCAGCTCTAATAGGGGAACCAAGGCAGCTACCATCAACATTAAGGATGACACTAGAGAAATTATTATTGTTCCACCTAATGAATATGCTATCCAAAGTGTCATTAGATGTTGGTTTGAAGCAAACTATGAAGTTCTCAACCATGCTTTGAATGTTGAAAGAAAGATGACGAGAGGACCAAGTTTCATTATTAAAGTACATGTTATTTCGGTGACGCCAAGACCACCAAAGAGAAGCTGCAAACAAAAAACAATGAGGACCCGTCAAACCATCTTTAAGCCAAACATGATCAATCATGTTAGAGAAGAATTCTGGGTAGTTAAAACCAGAATGATGCCAAATGCTTGTTGAGAAATAACAATCACGCACACAATGAAGAAATGTCTCAACATGAAGACTGCACCTAGACCAAGTAGCGGTCGAAGCAATATTTCTATGATTAACTAAGGGGAGGGTGGGCGTGTCTTATCAAAACTAACCTTGTGGCTCCCAATAATGGTTGTGTTTGGAGAGCCTTTATGGATCGAGACCGTACAAATTCAAACATAATCGCTTTTAATATTTGACACCAGTAAATCCAATAAGTTGATGCCAAAGACTAAAAACAATAGTTTTTGAATTTGTAAGGATTGGTCGCAAGCAAAATACCTTATAAGAACTAAAATAAATAAAAAATGTAAAAAGAAAAAACTAAAATAAAAAATGGCATGATTGTGATGACTAAAATCATATTTAAATATCTATTATTTTATTGTCACGCTTTCACTTCTTTTTTTTATATAAAAACCATGTTTACACTTTTTTTTATATAAAATTCATTTTTAGTATTTTAACATACTTCCTATTTGGGCTGAGATGATGAATGGCTCTTAGTGTAGCTCGATGTCATTGTCGCAAATTGAGTTTGAGTTTGATTTTGACACCAAAATACTTATGGCAAATAAGGGTTTCCCCAATACTACCTTAATTCAACCCATCATTTGAAGGTTTTCACATTTGAAGGCTGCTTATTTTAGTTCTAAAAAAATGTCTCCTCATTTTTCAAATTGTTGTGTTTTTTTAATGACAAAATGTTAGCTGTTGTAGATTAAATAAAATTGATAAATATAAATGAGGATATATCTTAATTCGCACACTTATTTTATATAATTTATACATATATCTTTAATGATTTAATTATCTGCTTATTTTTGTGATTTAAAAATAGCATACAATACGAAAATTGCCTTCTCTTTTCAACCGCAAAGCTCGTAACTTTTTTTTTAGGGAAAGCAAGTTTTATAATTGCGATGACACATCGAAAAAATTTATTGCATAGTAGCCGGGAGAAAACAAAGGACTTCCTTAGTTCTATCACAATTTGCAAGGATAATCGAGACATTGAATTGCACAAGATCATGGAAGAAAAGATAAAGGTCTTTAATTGTGTGTCCCTCGGCATGAAACTTTTTACTTTTGATCATGTTTTGGACCTTTTCCTTTGTATTAGTGTAAAATAACATTTTCCATGTCTAATCCCTTGTATATAATTCAAGTTTGCATGCAAGAGATGCTGCATAGGATTTTACCAATAAATTTTCTGCCTTTAAAAGCCTCAATTATTCAAGCTTTGTGTCTAATCAGAACTCGACATAAACTTTAATAAAACTTAGTGGCTAATTTCTTCATAATATCAGAACACAAAATGTCACTTGCATCTTTTAGTATCAACTAGAATAAAAAAAGAGGACAGACAACATCTTATCTGTGACTTCTTAGCATCAAAGCCCAGCACCCAACCGTCAATAATACCCTTTTTTTGTCTCAAAAGTATCCTTTAATAATGTGTTTTTACAATATAAAAATGGCAAAGGCGAAAAATGAATAGTGTAATTTTATCTAGACAGGTCCTTTAATAATACTTTGATTATTGTCAACGTACTTTAGTTTAATTGATAAGGATTCAACCTAGATATCATAGGATTTGAGTTTAAATTACGCTGTTGATTCACGGATTTTGTTGATAGATGTAATATGTAAGTATTTGTATCAATACAATTTGAGTTTTGAGATTTTCTCACTCCGATAAGCCAAGATCGAGCCAAGGGTAAGGCAATATTTTAAGTCCTTTAAAAAAATTATTTTTCATTAAATTTTACAAACAAGATGCCTCATACCAATTTTTAAAAGAATATATAAAAAGATGAAGATTGATGGTGATTTTAAATTTTAGGAAAATCAAGAAAAATAGAAATGATCATGTGAGCACATTGTATACTTGTGTACTTTTCAAATCCAACTCTTGATCACCAATCTTAAATGACATGTGGACGAGGGTTAACTGTTTTTGAAAAAAAACTAACGGAGAGGACCAAAATAGTAAACGACAGAAGATTTATGGGACCAAATTGAGACACTTTATAATTAGAGGACCAAAATGAAATCCAAAAATAAGTTAAGGGATCAAAGCATGTATTAAGCCCACTTAATATGCTACAACTTGCCTAAATCATTTAAAAGATGTTTTATTTTTTGAAGTTACTTTTTTTTATCATAAAATATATTTTCTTTTTGGAATAAGCTATATTTCTGAATCTCACCCGGTGAGGGAAAAAAATAACTTAAGAGCTATTGCTTACATAGTTATGCAGATATCATTCACCAACAAAATTCTCACGTCATTTCATTTATTCGTATACTTAGCAATTTGAGAAAAAATATTTAGTTAGGACCATATTTGTGAGAATGACAAAATAGGATAACTAAAAATGAAATTAAGTTTTTTATTTTGCTTCCAAGAGAAATTTGGATGGCTGCTCCTGTAGGTGGTGAAAAATAGATTATTCCTTTATCTTTGTGAATTCCCATTGAAGTTTGCTTGCTTTTAGTTTCTTTTTATTCTCCATCGCTATTCTTCACCACAAAAATCACACCTTATAAAATACGTTAATTTGAATATTAAAACCATATGTACACATGCTTTGAGTTTAATTAAAAGATTCTACATTCTCCGGTCACTATTATAAATAAAATTTTATTTTTTAGATACATTGAATAATTAATGTATCCGGTCTACAATAAAAACTATATGCATTAATTATTCAATGTATCCAAAAAGTAAAATTTTGCTTATAATAGTGACCAGATGAAGTATACACCAACAAAAAAATTAATAGATTGTATAACATGTATTCAGTAGGTGTGTGTGACTCACTCCATTTACGCAAACTAAACTTGTGACACACTACAAGAAAAGAAGTCATATGTGGGAGACCTATTTTTTCTTGTATATGAGACCGGAGGAAGTAAGTGTCTTGATCATCACAAATGCACACAACAGTGCCAACTCGATTCCCTAGATCTTGAAAACAAAGCATGAATATTACATTTGTTATTGCTTGTGGATGATCCTGAACATTATGCCTTATTCGACTATCCCGAGCCTTTTGCCAAGACCCATTGTTACCATGATGAGCATGATCAAATTACGATTGTCAGTTTACAGTTAAATAAAATCTAGTTAGGCATGATATTTGGTACTAGTAATTGTCATGAAAATTTCCACGAAAATATAAAACTATGGAACAAGAATATGTTGACAAAATGATACCATGTTCCATCATAACAAACTACATTATCCAACGTGCAAGAAACCAATGAGAACAATCTGAATCCAATCGTAGTTCATTCATCATGTCTTTTATTTGACACAAGTTCATAATTTCTCTGTGCCCCCCTCTCCAAAGAAAATGCAAACGTTTATAAAACCAAATTATAAAAAAAATCCAGCAGGTCACCACATGCACCTTGTCTTTCTCTCATTAGAAATAAAATTGCAAATTAAATCATACAAATTTTTGTCAATCTTTGTTAAAACAATAAAAACAAAAATGTGTTACATGAAGAATTTATTTGTTCACACAAATACACAACACTGAGGTATCGATATGAATTTGTAGCTCAATGTGTGTCGGGGTTTTGAGTCACCAACCCAACCCAACATGTTGTCCTCTTGAAGATTGTCCCTTATATCAACGGCAATGATCTATTAATACAATCCTGACCGTTTATTCTCTGTCGTGTACGGTCAAAATCATAGGGGTCAACAACATCAGATCATCACACACACATCATTTTCTACAGACCATTGTTGATGTGAAGGTTTCACGCTTGCATGTTGAATTGCATGCCACAACCATTGCACGTGCAAAGTTTTTTCTTTGAGTGTGGGGTCCACTAAAGCCAGAGTGGCTCGTGTCAAGTTAGTCAGGTCACGGTCAAGCCGTGTGGGTTGGGTTTTGATGTTGGCTAGGGGACTGAGCCCATGGGTCACGTGAACGATCGACACTTTTGTTTACCAACTTTATCTTCTTTTTATGGTTGCAAAAGCTTTTCATTGCTCTTTGTCTTTGATTATCAACCACTTGAATTAGGAGGGAAAGCAAATAATGATATTTAATTAGCAGGGGGTTGGGCTTTTCGACCTTTTTGGTGGTTTGTTTTTTAACTTTGAAGCATGGAGGGCCTCCTTGTATTTTGTAGGCTTCGGGATTTCATGTCGTTTAAGTGTCATATCTAAATTGATAAAAATAAAATATCATAAATCAATTTAAAAATTTGAAAGTCGCACAAAAGTATATACGATTAATGATATTTATATAACCATTTGACGATAATGGCAATCTTCTTTTTCTAACTTTTTAGTGATAAAAATAAGGCTTAATTGCAGTTTTAGCCCCCTAACTTTTTCAAAGTTGCGATTTTGGTCCCCTAAAAAAACTACAAAACAACCCCCTAAATTTTGCAACTGTAGCAGTTTTGGCCCCCCAAAGCAAAAAAAAAATTAAAAAAATAGCACGTTAGGGTGCCACATCAGCGTAGACCGAGTCAATATCAGTTTTGAGGGCCAAAACTGTTGCAAAACTTAGGGGGCTGTTTGGTAGTTTTTTCCTTAGGGGACCAAAATCGCAACTTTGGGAAAGTTAGGGGGTTAAAATTGCAATTAAGCCTAAAAATAATAGAGAGAAAAAATGATAAATGATAAGAATATCATTTGAGTATATGAGAGAGTTGTCTAAAAGTTGTTGTATAAATATTATTTCTCAATACATATTTTATTGAAAATCATTTCGAGCGGATAAAATTTTGCTTTAATTTTTTAAAATGAAATCAAAATATAAATAAAAAAGACAAATTTTTATTATTTAATCTTGTTTTTTTTTAAACATCTTTTTCAAGAAAAACTTTTGCTTATTCTCAAAAAATTAATGCAAATTACATTTAATTTTTCTCTCTTTCATTTTCTTTATAAGCAATAATCAATGAAAATTGTGTTTAATCTTCCCATGAAACTTATTCCAAATAAAACACAAAAAACTATACTCCAAATTCTTGTGTTTTAGTTTTCTTAATAAGTGTGATTTGAATTTTTTTTATATTACAATTTAGGACAGAAGGAGAAATGCTATAGAGTACCCTTAAAGCATTGGATAAGAGGATAAAAATAGACATATTGTTTTGAAAATGGTAAAAATTAGTGAATTTAAATGTAATCGGTGTATTTATGACACTTGTTAGCATAACTATATAATTTTGGAAAATGTTAACAAGTGTCCTAAGAACATTATTTAATTTTATTTTGCATTGAAAATTGTACGGTTATGACTTTAACAAGTGTTTGACTTATATTTTCAATACATAATTTCCTTTTATGGGTTCCTTAATCAATGCCTTTAGGCACTTATCAACAAGACCCTTTAATTTTTCAATGTTTAAGATCACCTTTCTGGAGGGAATGCATTTCACTTTTTAGTTTTGTTTTGATAAATGCATTTACATTGAATTGAATGAATGTACTCTACAAATTATTTTACTTTTATTTTTGAAACTCATGGTTTAATTTATTTGTGGGTTATGCTAACAGGGTTTTCAAGAACATTGTTTAAAGAAAACTAGAACATCGACCTATGCGATGCACGGGTCCAACCAAAGAAGAAAAACGAAGAATAAGTTATATCGTCTAATTGGGTTGTAATTTAATAGTTCCATAAGGAATATGATGTATTACATAATTAGTATTAAGTTGACATCGTTAGAGTATGACATCATTAAAGTATAAATAAGAGACATGGACAATTTATGCAAACACGTTCTTGGATTTACATGGATAATTTACAAAGTAAATTTTTTCTACATTAGAATATATAACTATCTTTGATTTTTATAAACTCTAATTGGGAATGAAGATAATGAAGGTCAAATGTTTGAGACATGCTAACCTTTAAGACTTAAGAGAGGTTACACGCTCATTCAACATTATGTTACTTAAAATAAATGGTTTCAAACATATACATTCAATCCTAGTGAGGTGTGCTTCACCTTATGCCCAACTAACTTACATTAAAAAAGGATAACTGATGATATATAAGTATCCTGACCATTTTCAGATTGAAATTCCATGTGGATGCATGTTAAAATCATAAAATAAGTTGAACTTTTTAAAACTTGAGTACTATTAATGTATCCAAACTGAGTTGAACTTGTTCAAATTTGAGTATTTTAGACCCTCTAAAATTATATGTAAGTGACCTGCTTGAACTATATATTATGTGATGTCTGATAATTGTTAACTTGTAAAGAAGTGAGCTAATTTAATTATATTATTTGAGGTATGAAAACATCTTGCTCAAATTTTACACTATGTCTCAGCCTGTTTGATGTCTTATAACTTTGCTTCTATCTTTTAAAATCATAAAATAAGTTGAACTTATTTAAATTTGAGTATTAACTATGTATCCAAACTTTGTTTAACTTATTTAAATTTTGTTTACGCTATGTCAACGCATAAATTTTTTTATGACTCTTATATTTGCTTCTAACACTATATCAGATGGGATAATTTGCAAATACAGTATCTTATATTGAATCAAAATAAAGGTGGAAATATAACTTAAAGCAAAAAAGACATATTCATTAGATTTTCTTGGGATAAGGAAACATCTTATACGTTGTTACTGAAAACATAAAACAAAAATACATCTCTAAACCATCATTGGTAAGTCTGAGATTACAAACAGAAACAACTTAAAAACATATAATAAAAATACATAGAACTAACACATTTCAAAAACCCATTCCACGATAGACTTCAAGGTAAACAGTTTCATTTTTGCCAACCATCGGAGCACCCAACTTGATACGTGTATCTTCACCAATTTTGTGCGCAACTATCATACGCTTCCACTCGCCACCAATTTTGCAGTGATTGTACAATATAGATCCAAGATAAGAGTACAGTTCCACTTGTTGCTGCAATCGTCTATCAAAACCTAAGTCATGGTGCTTTTATCCAATGTGTATTCACAAAAACCATTGTAGAACAGTTTCTATCAATAAAAAAAAATAGAATTAATTAGTCATTTTGTCCAATAAAAGCAATCTTTTTTGGTTATTTGAAATTGACCCAGCCCAACATATACCATAATGATCCAAGGACCAAAACAGATATCATAGAAATCACGCAGAGCGTACCGTCCTTTGGTTAAGTATATACTACCATGTACCTTTTCAACTGCAACATCGAATTGATTGTTATTTGGATCAATCAATGTTGCATAGTAATTGATTTCATTACCAAAATCAGCAACAAACATGGGAGGTAACATCACAACACCCTACATGACAGTGAAATGTTAGCATCAATAAAAAAGAACAAAAATATAATGAAAGATCAAGGAGAAAATACACGCACATGATTAATATGAAATCCAATGGCATATGTTCGATATTTCACCCTTAGTTCGTTTACATACTTGTTGATTTCAATCAATGGATTTAGATTCAATGGAGTTGTGTATTAAAAAAACGAATATGTTACTTCTTTTTTTTTTTTTGAAATGGAAACGAATATGTTACTGTTTTTTGCATTTTCACTTTTCAACATATAATGTTCACTGAATTTTTCGCTAAATAAAATTATTTGATTTTTGGTTTCATGGTAACATAGGTTTCACAATATAAAGGATGACTTTTTAGTGAACATGTACTCTTTTGCTGAACATGAGTAGCACACTTCACACTCAAGTTTACTCTTTATTGCAATAAAATCTTCATTAGCTTATTCAAAAGAAAATACATTATATGCATAAAATAGAAACATAACCTAATATGCATATGAGTTGTAAATACGTTGAGATGAACCACTATGCTACCAATACACATTTCACTCAATACAATCAAATACGTAAATACGACCACCACATCTGAATCTCGTGTAATACAATTAGAATTCGATTTTATCTACAACTTAAAAAACCCCAATTAGAAGTTTCTAAAAAATGGACTGACTCAAAGAAAATATGATGTATCTAAAATACCTCAAAAAAAATCACACATTTCCATAATTATGCTGACCCGTGAGAGGGGTGAAGATGATTACTGCTTAGGGGGGTTAAACTTTAATAATAAGAGATAGACATGAGCATATAAATGACATTCATTGCGTGACAAAGGGGCGAGAAAGTCAAATGTTAGAATTTATTGTGTGGTAAAGGAGCATTTAAAAGATTGATCTTAAAGAAGAAGGTCAAACAATTGCATTTAAATGATGAAAGAATATTCGGATTTGATATGCATGGCATTCATTGCATGACAAAGAGGTGAGAAGGTCAAATGTTATAATTTATTGTGTGGCAAAGGAGCATTTAAAAGATTGATCTTAAAGAATAAGGTCAAACAATTGCATTTAAATGATGAGAGAATTTTCGGATTTGATATGAATGGCAAATGAGCATTTAATGGATGGCAAAGGAGTGAGAATGTCAACTGTGAGAATTCGAAATGCTTTAAAGACATTTAAATTTGAAATGAATGACATTTATTGTGTGACAAATGGGTGAGGAGGTCAAATCTGCGAATTTATTGCGTAGGAATGGGAGGGAAAAAGTTAGGTTAAAATTAGGGTAAGAGCATTGTTGATCACAAAAAAATTACTATATAGGGTTTTTAGCTCTTTCTTAAAATCATGAGCTAAGTTAGCGAGTTTTATTGTATTTTAGTAGCAATTTTTAAATGATTCAAGACAAAGTTATGAAAAGGCAAAATGAGAAAAATGATTTTGAAACAGCAGTGATAACGGGACACAAAAATGCTAAAACAATACAGACACCACGTATCAATATACGGTATTTTTACTTTTTGTTTTTTTTTTCATCTCCTTCTTACTCTCTCTTCTCTCCCTCCTTCCATTTTCGTTTCTCACTCATCTCTCACACCATCACCGTTTTCCTTTCCGGCAACAGACATCACCGTCGTTCTCCTCCCCGGCACAGATCTTGAACCCAAAAGTCGTAGCGACCGACGAACCCAAAAATTGTAAATCTTGAATCATAAAAGCACAGCTGCCGGAGTGAGAGAAAGAGACGACGGTCGATGAGAGAGACTATGACGGTAGTTGTCGGTGTGCGGCCGGCTGAGGGAGAAGATGAGGTTGCGATTATTTGAGGTTCGCGAAGGGGAGGACGATAGTGATGATGATGCGGAGGGGAGACATGGACGGACAACAGAGATCTAGAAAGTGGACTGAAGAGAGGGAACTATTAAGTTGAAAAACCTATTTTGCCCTTGTGTTTTAATGGGAATTACGAAGATGTTATTGATATCGTATTTGTGTGTTTATTTATCATTTCTATTTTGAAACTATGGAAATTAACTCAAACCAGACAATTCAATGATTGTGCTATGTTTATTACAAGTTTTATCACGTCAAATCATAAGGTATAGTCATTACTAGCATTTTAGTGAAAATAAATATAACAAGAAATGAAGACAAAAACATAGAAGAAAAACAATTGAAAAACAAGAAGAAAAACAATTGAGAGAATCCATTGTCCTTTTCTTTTTCTATACAAATACATTACTTCTATAAATTTCATAAAAAATGTCTTGATTGCTAGCATTTTACTTTATTTATTTTCTGTATTCCCCTCAAAATTATTTTTTTGTATGTTTAGTCAATTTGAGAGAAAACACGAAAGTAGTAGCTGAAAATTGACAAGATACCATAAATTTGCATTATTTCGTGAATAGTACTGCTCTCTTCGTTCCAATTTAACTGGGCTAGTTAGCTTTTCACACAAATTAAGAAAAATGTATAAATGAAAGAGAAAGAAAAATTGTTTTGAGTGTCTTTGTTAAGTATTGATGGATTCTTCTTTATCATAAATGTAAAGTAGAATATATTAAATTGGGAGTAATGAAAATAGTATTAATTAGAGTTATAATTGGAAAAAAGTAATTAATGTTGTATTGAAAAATAAAATGGGTAAAAATTCCTGTAAGTAATATGTTTTTGTAAACTCTAGCATTTATGTAATAGAAAATGCCAGTGAGGTGTCAATCTAGTGTCACTTCACTTGGTTACACCAAAAGAGTAAATAAGTCAGAAATTAGAATAGCTTAGCTTGACCTCATACAGCACAAGTTATTTCGTCAGATTTAGACTCCACCTGACGGACATCACAGTGTAAGTGTGTATATATGTTTTCATTTTTGTTCTGTCAGGAAAAGAATAGTTTTTGCAGTTATTCTACCTTTCAAAGTGGTCATGTTCCACAATGTCAATTGTTGCAACAGTTAAAAGTCTGAACACCCTTCCTGAGATTTGCAAAGTTGTATATCCCATTATCCATTGATCTCACATCTCAGGAGGGAATTATAGATTTACCATGCCATGAAATTTGAAGAGAGATGCATACACCAAACAAAATGTCAAACACAATAGCTAATCTAACCTTAAGAACATGGCAGGCTGCCACCATGTAGGTAGCCTTCAAAAACATAATCATATATAAATGATCACCAAAAATCAGAATTTAGGCCTAACTCATCACAAAAAAAATCTGATGAGGACTAATTTGACTACCCCCTTAGTTAATGTGGGATCTCAACATATTCCCTCAAATTAGAGGGAACATCTGGAGTGTGCAGTTTGTCAGATTGAAACCGAGTTTGGGTGCCATATAATTGATTTGGAAAATAGTGACCTAAGCACTCATTTTTTAGTAGAATCACGTTTAACATACTCAAACTCACATTTGTAGCTAGGCACTGCACAACCAAATGAGTACCGAGTTTTATAGGTAATTCAATTCAATATCAAATACATTCTTTTTCTTTTTTAAGCATATGTCTCCAAAAAAAATTGTATATGAACTGAAATTTGATCTATTAAATACACTGCATACTACTGTACAGAATGGTTTTCATTACTGATTGCAGAAGTTCTGCATAAATTCACCAAAAAAAAAGAAGTACTGCTGCAGGAGTCCAATATTAAAATTAAGTTTTGCATATAACTACAAAACGGTCCCAAAACTTTTTGGAGTTTGCTGCTAACATTCATCAAGTTTGAAAAAATCAATATGATTAGAACATCATCAATAGTAAGAAAATTATAATGATAAATGGAAGGACATAAAAATAAAATCAATTGATGCATCTGCACTTCAAGACAAGTACTGGAAACACCTAACATGTATGGAAATGGATCCTCAGTACCTAAAATATTTCAGATAACTTTACAAGTTCAAAATTTTGTTTTTATATTTTTTGTCCCTACATGATATCTACAAATAAAAATATTAATATAAATCTTTTAGGTGAATTTTCAAGATGTGATGGAGCATTCAGCTCAAAAGCTAAAACTGCACTCTTTGTCTCAAATGAGAATTAGTATGATCAGCATCTGATTCTGCTAGGTCATCAAGCACATAACATATCCATTTCCCACATTATCTAAACAGGAACCATTCACCCAAAACACAGAACATACCCTTTTTGTCCCAAACCATAAACTTAAATATTCACACCAATTTTGTACAAAACATATCATGTCTTTCCAAGAATAATATCTTTGATAAAAAATTAACTGTGTATACTATACAGAATTACATACCATCAATTAATCCTTATTGAGGAATTTCATCAAATGCATCAATCAAGAACAAATAACAAGACAGCCATGTTAATCTACAACCACACCAACCATTCTTCACTTGCATCTAGCATTCAACCACTGCAAAATATCATTCCTAACAATTTCAACATTCTCATCAGTTTCACCAAAAAGCAAAGAATGCATCATTCCATCAAACACCTTAATAGTCTTATCATCACTCCTAGCTTCTTCATACAATTCTCTACTAACCTCAGGATCAGTAACAACATCAGCACTACCATGCAACACAATAAAAGGTAGTTCAACATCACAAAGCTTCCTGCTCAAAATATCAGTAACCCTCAAAAGCTCAACCACAGTCCCTAACCTAGGTTTCCCTCTATATCTCAAAGGATTCATTTGAGCAATAACCTTCTTATGATCAACTTTCACAGACTTATACAAAAGATCAGGTGTAGGAACAATAGGCAAAGTTGGAAAGAATTTAGCTAAAAAAGTTAAAATTTGAGGAATTGGCCATTTGGGTCTAACCTTATCAGAGATTTTACACATGGGTGCTACCAAAATAGCACCTTGAAACCCTTTTGGATCAGCAAAATGAATCAAAAGACAAATAGCACCACCCATTGATTCACCATATAAAAAACAAGGCAACCCAACAAAGTTTGAATCTTTCTTAACAGAATTAAAGAAAGAGAGACAATCTTGTACAACAAGGTCAACGCTAGGAACAAAAGCTTTTAAACCTTGAGAATGACCATGTCCTTGAAGATCAAGAGAGAAACAAGCGAAACCCATTTGAGCAAGGAAGATTGGAGTGGATTGGAAGGTCCATGAGATGTCGTTGCCATAGCCATGGATCATGAAGATGAGAGCACGTGGTGGGGTAGTAGGGTTTGGAAGCCATGATCTTGTGAAGAGGGTTAGGTTTCTTGGTGTTGTGAAGGTTGATTTTGTGGATTTGATTTGGTTTTGTTTGTAATATTCAGATTCTGGTGTGTAGCCCCAGTAATAAGGGTATGAAGAAGATTGAAGAAGCTTTTGGTGTTGTTTTTCTCCTTCTTCTTCCATTGATAATAACGAATTTGTGCAATTTGAAAATGAAAATGCCACTGTGCTTCACTCAGTTCTTATCACTTTACAACGTCGCTATGGGGTTACTTTTCGCACCCCACGTTTCTAAACTACACAAGTATACATTAGTTTAAGAGGAGTGTTATGAACACTTTTTGGATGTGAACTGAATATCTCATGCACCTAACTACAAAGATTATTCATTTGAGTCGGATAAAATTACAATAAATGATATAAACCATTTCTCAAGAGATATAATAATGTTGACATTCACATGATTTAATTCGAACCCATAATTTTTATGATTTTGATATTTAATTTTTGAAATAAGTCAAAGCTATTTTTTATTATTTACCTAAATGATAACATTTAAAAAAAATTATATAAAACGATTTATAGAAAAACTACTCAAAAAAGAACTTCTCATTTTAAGTTTTTTTGAAGTTTTTTTTCTTTTCGAATTCTATTTTTTTTTTTATAGAATCTGTAACAAACAAATATAAACATCTAAAAGTGAGTATTTTACTTTTTTTTTGAGTAATAATGGGGTTTCAGGTAAATTAAAGTGTTACTTTTTCCACCCTCATGTGTTCTCCTGTGCCCTGCAAAAATTCCAAAATTACCTCTAGTTTGGAAAATAAAATCCGAACCATACTGTTAGAGTTTCCGGAAACTAAAATCCGGACAAAAACGATATGCAATTTTTGTGTCCTTCTTTGATGTCAATGGTCTCTGTTGACCGTTATATAATCCCCACATAAGCTGCAATGCAATTGCAGGGTCATATGAACGGTCAACTATGACCATGACACCACAGACACACCTAAAAAACTATTTTTTTTTGAAGAAAATGTAAGAAAGGAGGTGAAGTGAAGAATGAAGGAAATTGTTGAAGATCCAATCCTTTTTATAGCCTTAAATCAGTCATAGGTCATAATTACAGACAAATAAAACGTTTTCCAAAGTCCTACCGTCCAAAAAATTATTAAACACCCCACTAACCGTCCAAAATAAACTGAGGGGTTACAGATTTTATATTCCGGATTACATGAACGTTGTCTGGATTATAAAATCTGGAATGTCCCTCACCCCACAAAAGGTGCACAACTTCCTTCAGTTTGGCCCAATATTGTAAAAATACGGATTACTTATTCCGGAAACCATTGGAGTTGTCCGGATTATGAAATCCGAACTGCATTAGTTTGTTTTGGCCGGTGGTCTGCACCACAAGAAAAAAAAATTCAAAGGTTTTTATCAACATTAATGGTTGGTAAAACTCCTTTGAACACGTTTTTTGAACATTTTTACCAAAGCTAATGGCTAGGCAATTTGTTTTCCTATGAATAGCATCCAAACTTTCAAATTTCTTCACACCATCACACTTTATCCTCCTCTTCCTTCTTCACAATGTGTTTTCATCGTTGGCCTTTCATAAAACGAGGCTAGTTTGGAAACTCAGAGGTTATATGACGGTCAACAGGGAAGGCAATGCACTGCAACGAAGCACGGTTTGTCTGGGTGTCAGGTTGACCATCAAGGTCTCTTTCACCCCGGAAACAAACCTTACCTCAGTAGCCCCCCCCCCCCCCATTTGACCAACCTCCTTGGGGTAAAGCTAGATTTAGTTTTACTCTAGGGAGGTAGGTTTTCTGGTGGTTTTTTTTCCTTTTCTACTTTTCTGTTTATATTAATAAAATGAGCTTGTTTTAGGCTCTTAGGAGATTAAAAATAGTTTTAGGTTCTTATGTAATAAGCTTAAAAAGTTTCAACATTATTGTAATTATTATTCATATATTAATATATTAATAAAATGATTTCTTTTTATCTTTGTTTTCTTTTTATTTTAATTCTATTTTTTACTGGAGAAAGAGCATTCCGGATTTAAAAATCCTAACAATGTAATTCGGAAAACAAAATCCAAGCAGGAGTATTTTTGAAAAAAAATAGGGCACGCGAGAAATCTATAGGGTGGGAAAAGTAATGCTCGGTAAATTATTCTTCCATAAGAAGTGAGCTGGGGTTTCACTTTGATTGAATCAATTGTCAGGCCCATAGTATCATAATGAGGCATAAATCCAGTAGTCTAATTGAATTAGAAAAAGTAACGGAGTTGCTTTTCACACCACAGTTTACTAAGTAAACACTCTCATTTTATATTTAATATTTTTGTCCAAAATACTATCCCATTTTTGAAACACCATTCTTTTGCATGGTTTTTTTCTTTTCAGTTTCTTGAATATGAATTCTGAAATTATGTAGTAAATAAAATTTTAAGAATTTAAATTTGGGTTAATAGTGCTTTTCACCCCTATAATATAGGTCATTTTCGGTTTTCGCCCCTATAAAATTTTCGGTTTGATTTGCATCCTTGTAAAACTTTTTTTTCTTCCGGAAAACACCCCCTGCATCCAACTCATCAAATGCGCATATGTGGCGCAAGCTTGACTTTTTTTAAATTTTTATTTATTTTTAATTGTCCACATCAGATTTTATTTTTTAAAATATCTGAAAATTAATTTTCAAAAATAAAAAAATCCAAAAAATCAGAATAATATTCAGATTTTTTTCCAAATTTTGTTTTTTTAAAGATTCTGGAGTTTAACTTTCAAAATACAAAAAAGTTAAAATTAGAAAAAACAAATTCGAAATTTTAAAAAAAAAGTCAGTTTTTTTTTCCGGAAATAAATTATTTTTAAATTTTTTTCTACAAAAAAATATTTATGGAAATATTTTATTTTTAAAAATCTGGATACAAATGTTTTAAAAAATTAGAAATAATTCAGATTTTTTTTTCATAAAATTTATTCCAGATTTTTATAAAATCTTTTTTTAAATTAAAATTTTAGAAAAAAACATTTTTTTTACGAAATTTTCAAAATTAAAATGTTCATTTTTTAAACAAAAAATATAAAATTTGGAAAATATTTTTCGTAATAAAAAAATTCTGTAAACAAAAAATTTCCTGAATTTTTTTGTTTTCAAATTTTTTTAATTTATTTTTATTTCAAAATTTATATAAATGAATTTATATTATAATTTTTTTTAAAAATAGGCACAAATGCCACGTGTACCCTTAAAAAAATAATATTAATTATACAGTCAGCACGTCACATAAGCATATATGCATAGTCAGCATGCCACACAGTGTACCACATCAGCAAATATAGACAGTCATATGGGGGATGGGTGTTTTCCGGTTTTTTTCTACGACGACGAAATCCAAACCGAAAATTTTATAAGGGCGAAAACCGAAAATTACCTATATTACAGAGGTGAAAAGCACTATTAACCCTTTAAATTTTGAAATTATGCAATAGTTTGTCCTTACAACTAAATTTTGAAAAATTAACGTAAATACCTGTAATATTTATAAATTAAATCATTTAAAACACTGTACAATATATGACATTTTTTTCCTTAGAAAAATATGAGGCATTATTCATGACGGTATTTAATTACTCTTGAGGGTTCCTTTTGTTACTTGCTTGCCCCTCCCAATCCAAATTCCATCCTCCTTACCATGTCACCACCATCACATCTTTTGCAGCCACCGATCTAGATCCACAAAACCTCTTCCTCTTCATTTACAAGATCTCTCTCTTTTGCTCGAAACACAATCTTTGTCTCGACCGAGCGTCCCCCACCGGAACCACCACCTAATGTGAAATAGATCTTCCACTTTGGTCCACCAGATCTGCCATCGCCATCTATTTTGAAATTTGTCTCGGAACCCTATCCACCATCACTGCCCAGCCTTGTACGGCCGCCGCAAAAGCCTCCAGACGAATTTCAAATAGATTTGAAGGTTGTCCTGCTTCGAGGGTTGTGTTTCTATCGTCCGCTGCTGAAATCTCCATGGGTGTTTCTTGGCCACTTGAGTTCGGTGTTATCTTTGTGTTTGTTGTTGTTGTTTTTGTATGTTATGTATGTTGTACTGTGTATTGTGGTTTGTGTTCTGTTTTTATGTCTAATTGGATTTAAGCTTTTGCGTGAATGGAGCTTGGATAATAGGTAAGTTTTGTTGGCTTCATGAGGATGATTCCAGTTTCACTATCTTTTGCTTTTATCAACTGATTTTTGTCCAGCGAGACAAAGTGAAAAAATCCGAGACCATGTGTAGTCGAAATGTGCATGATGAGGCAGAAGAAATGACCCGTAATTGGATAGGAAAAAAGACTCTGGATTCTCACATCTCCTTTGTCAGCTTTAGAAGATGGAAGTTGTTGATGAATAGTTATTAGGTTATGAAATTTGGTTTAAGTTCTCATGTTTGTCTCCAAGGTTGTACTACAAATCCTGTTGTTATAGGTTTTTTTCCCTTGTATTGGCTCTTTAAAATTGTTGGAGAATACCCCTTCAATGCTAACTCTAGGTGCTTGTAATCCTCTATATTTTATGAAATGTTAAAGCTACTGTTTACCGTAAAAAAAAAAAAAGAGAGAGTTTTTAATTTTAATAACATAAATATTTTTTCCTTAGCACATGTTTGTATTTGGTCGAAAAACACCTTTTTGATATAAATATAAACACAAACACTATATATAGAGTGTTTAATTTAGTTTTTTTTTTGATACAAAAGAGGGCCAAAGCCCAAGAAGTTTAATTTATATCCAACCCTTAACAAATGTATTTGATATATAGAGCGGTGCCAGCCACAGTTGCTTTGGCACTCGCTCATCCACACTCTCTCAAATAAAGAGCCACGTCATTACTATTTTCTTGGTTACCGGATGCTTTTTTCAACACTTTACTTTTACTTTTTAATTAATAATTTAATTAGATAATGTTCTAAACATGTTTTTCCACTGTTACCACCATTTTCCATAGTTTCTTCGCTGTACAAATATTATTACCAAGATTCACAATCACGATTCACGTTGAGGAGAAAAAAAGAAACCATGTTCAAGCATCATTTGCTAATGACTCACATGATCACTACTAAGCTCGCTTGACTCATTCCTTTAACTCGTCTTCTCAACTTCTCAACAAAAATCGCTTCTGAGAACAGTCACAGAAAATGAAAAGTGTGTTTGTAAGTGAAAAGAGGGAATCCATATCTTATTGTGTTGATTTGAATAATACCACACATAAATTAAAAATCCACATTCATATTTTGAATAATACTGCCCAGAATAGCTACATATTCTAGATCTAGATGTTATTAATTTCTTGCAATACTCTATTTAACAATACCATTTCATTTCAAAAGTTCCATTAGAATAAGAGATACTTTGGATCTCCATTCGTGACCATGAACGGTGTTGATGGGTATAAGGATGGAGAAGAAAGAAGTGCTGACTTAGATGATTATTGTGAGAGTTTGGCGTTGGATTCATGTTTAATTTGGACCTCCTTTATGGATATTGATAGTTCATGGTGGTGGCTTTTTTTAAGGATTGTTGATGGCGGACTCATCTTTACAAAAGAGAAAGAATAACAATTCAATGGAAGTTGTTATGCGTTTGGACTTTGGAAGAAACAAGAGTTGTTTATTGATGAAAAAAAAAAAGAAGTTAAAAAGAACAACCTATAGAGCCTGTAAACCGGTTACCAGTTTTAAAAAAATGGTAACGTGGACCAATAGGTGAGCGAGTGTTTAAGAGAGATTGTTCAAGCAACTGCAGCTAACATTCCTCTTGATATATATTAAAGACCAGACATATTGATTGAATCATTAATGTGTCTGGTCCATAATATAAACAGTGGATTTTTATTTATAAGAGAATGATAAATAGTGTCTCACGAGATTTGTTAAACAACCAAAACAATGACGTTTTCATAAAAAAAAATAGTGTAGTTATTATTTAATAAAAAATAACAACTACATTTTTTATTTATGAATTCCTTAACCAATACTCCAGAAAACACTAATTAACAAATCCTTCATTATAATAGTAACCGAAACGTATAATTACTTAAAAACTTTGATAGCGTAATATATATTCTTTAAATTAAAATAATGCTAACAAGTGTCCTTATGATATTTAATAAGAAGTCCAAAAAAGAAACATTATCTTAAAAATGACGTATTTAATACCTCTAAATTTTAAAAATTGATTTTTTTTACTTTTATTTTATCACTTATTCTCATTTTTAACTTCTTAACAAATACCCTAAAACACTTGTTAGCATCTCTTCAACCATGTAACATCTATCTCGAAACATTCTTAGTTTGGTTTCTGTTTCCAACTTTAATTCTTCATTCATATGGCTACTAATTAGGGTGTACATATGTTAGCCTTTGTGTGAATTAATCCCACACTATGTTTTTAAGGGAGAAAAAAATTCAATATTATTGACTCTAAGAAAAATGACCACAAATAAAGACAATTTGACTGATTGATTAAGTTGACCATATAGAAAACAAATGATCTTGTTAACAAGTGACTCTGATACACTTTTTAAGCATTTTGAAATAAGCAATTATTATTTTTTTTTTTAAAATCAAATGTTTTGATATCTAATGTATTGATTACACGTTTTCTCGTAAATACTTACTACTTATGATTCTTAAAGAGTGCCTTTGAGACACTTTTTAACATTTCCCATAAAACAATAACTCCTGCCGCAAATTTCTCTATTCCCTTGATTGTTTAATTATTTATATAGTGATATTTTTATTGACATTATTTTTATGGTGTATTTTTATTAACATTGAAAATGAAAAAAATTGTTAAATATTATTCAAAAATAAGAAAATTTATTCTCTTAAAAATGAATTGTTATATATACTTGTTGAGAGAAAAATAAAAAAAATAGCCTAAGAGAAAGTGGAATTTTAGAATCGAATAAATGAGAAAATAAAAAGTTAATTACAATTGATGTAGGATATACTCTATATAGTGACCTTAATTAAACTAACCAACTGTAACTAATTTGCAACTAACACTAACCAATTTGACTTTGTAACTACATTTAACAAACTCCAATAATATATAGAGTTAAAATTTGTTTTTGTTCTCTTTAAATATATTAACTTTCACTTTTAAGTCAGCACTTCTTTCAATTTTAGTCTGTATTCTTTTTTTTTTAGCAAAACTTCCTTGTCATGTTCTAACCAATCTTTTTTTTACAACATGCCGTTATTAAAAAGAAGCAACAGCATTTGTATGAATAATCTGAATTATTGTTAAAGGTGAATATTTGTATCAATGAGAGTTTTTTTTTTATTTTTTATTAAATCAAAATGAAATATGAGGAATGATATTTGTACAACCAATAAGTGACAATTTTTATGACAACCCTCATTTTCCCTTTTCTTATTGATCAAAAACAATAGAGAGAAAAAAAAGGAAGAGAGAGTAAAAACATAATGTTAATATGAGAGAGATGGTTGTCCAAAAGTAGTCATCAAATGATTGTACAAATATCATTTCTCATGAAATACATGACCAAGATTCTATTTAGTACATGAAATGCAAGGCTTGAACTCAATAGTATACAAAGTCAAGCACAAAAACTTGTATAAGACCAAAGCATAAAAAAGCTAACAAGCTAAGTAGCAAAATCCAAACACATAATATGATTAAGCCACCGTAGAGGAAGATCAAAACCTAAATTAAAATTTTTAGCTTTCAACCACAAAAAAGATAATAACTTTACTTTATCGAATAAATTAAGTAGAGGTTTCTCCTTTTACCGAAAAAAGTGGCAATTCCATTCCTTCCAAGTAATCCACACACTTACCAGCCAAATTATTTGTAAAAATATCAATATTTTTAGCGAAGCCTCCTAGATTACCAAAATGCACATGATCAGTTAGATGATCACCGCAAAAATTGTTATACATAGCTAGAATTACTATTTTTTTTAGGGATAGCTAGAATTACTATTCTTTGTTGACTTTGGAATATATAAAAGGAAGCCATAAAATGTTCCACTCTGATTGCTCTTTTTATTCTCAAGTGTAATCAAGTACATGTAATTTAGATTATACAAATCAAGGCAAGAGTGATGGTGTGAAAGGGAGGTTTATCTGATTTTTCCACTACTATTGGGTCAATGATGATCCATTCCTCTCACACAGTTTGCCCCACCTATGTGCAAAATGTGTCTTTTCGTGTTTCAGATTGGTCTAACAACCATTCAAAAAGAGACGATAGTTATACTTTTTTCAAATTAAACGTGGGATCTTAATAGTGCTAGAGTACTAATTAACATGTAATGGATGACAAATCAATTGTGTTGATTTTATATACATTTTCCTATTAATAGTACCATATGCTAAATGGTCTCTGCCTTGGCTACAAGGTACTTTTTCTATAGGGTGAGTCATACTTTGATTTTGAAAAATATATATCATTCCCAATTAATTTAGCTGGTGGTGGATTGCATTGACATGTACCTGTAAAGGTCTCCAAAATTAACTTGGTATACCGTATTGATCGGCATGTTACTACACTAGTTCAAGAAGAGAAAGGAAGTCATTTTTTTTGTTCTAAATGCTTTAGTGACACTTGTGTTTTGGTGTAAAAGATAAACAACAGAAGAAGTTTGATCCACCCTAGTGCTCCTAGCTCAGAATTTCGAACTTAGAGAGGATGTGGACAATCATTGAAATAAATAATTTAGGCTTGTACTAATTGATCAAGAATTATAGATTGATTGTTATCGATATGGTTAAGTGACATTGTGATGGAAAAGTCACACGTATTTTATGAGAAAGAAAGATAAAATAGAAATAATAGATAAGATGAGAGAAAACAATATAGAAGAAAGATAGACATAAAATCATGTTAAATTTACCGTTTTAATGCTGCGGAATCTCGATTTCTATATACTCTATCTATTTGATACTTAGGTTCAAAAGCTAAATTTTTGTTTTATAAGGAAGCTGGATGCATTTAGTGAGTAAAATAAATAAATAAATTAGGATGCATGTAGTGGTGCAACTTTAACTGTTTTTTGGGGAGTCAATATTAATGGCATTCATACACACTAATTTAAATTACTACTATCTCAGTTTCTTTTTAATTGTCACTTTTTGACATTTTGCACAAACCAAGACAATCATGTTACTACATTTGATACAATTGTTTTTACTTTTACTATTTCATTTCATATGTTTCTTTCTCCGCAATTAATATCTAAGGGTAATATTGATAAAACAACATTTAATGTTGCATTGAACTTTGAAAGTGACAGTTAAATAAGAACAAAAACTTTCTCTAAAAGTGACAATTAAAAAGGAACGGAGGGAGTACTATTTTTTAGACAAACGTTAGTGGTTATTTTTTAGAATAAAACAAATAATCAATTTTTCAAAAAGAAAACCCATAAAAATAAAGCTAAAAAGTACTACATAGTATAATAAGATTTTTTCTCTTTTCATAATCTCTATCGTAAACTTGTTGGGTACACAAAATTAGTTCTCCTTTTTCCACTGAGTTTTTTCCACACACAATAGTGATCCATCAAACTCCTAACCACTTATCTAGAATGTTCACTTAAAAGTATTTAGCATAAAATAAAAGGTAGTTGAATAAAGATTTTTAAGTGTATATTTGATTTTATTTTCAAAAGATTTAAAATTGATTTTAAAAATGTAGAATTTATTTTCATATGTTTGATTGTTGTTGAATATAATTGAATTTAACTTTTTTTTTACTCATTAACTGAACTAACTTGAAGTTAGAAATTCGAGTTTTTACTTCCATAATTGAATTTTAAACTCAATTTTCTTCATTCAACTCACTTTTATATAAATGTATTCAAACATAATTTACATTATATTTAATTTCCATTTAATTAAAACCAAATAATTTAAAATCAACCTTTGTGAGTACAATATATACACAATTTGAAGCTTACTATTGATGCATATGTTTAAATTCCCACTCATCTAGAAAAGACACTTTTACCCAATATCATTGAATTGACTAGTGAAATCATGAAACCATTTGGAAAATAAAAACACTGAGCCTTTTAGACAGTCAATAAATTAACCAAATATGGAATGCTTTGTCTCTTGTGGAAAATGAAATTAAACTCATGTGTAGTGTTTAGTTATAGCATACGAATACGTGTCACGTTTTGCATCGAGTTAAATGGCCATACTGCAGTTTCCTCACACGAGCAATATCTACAATTTATAGAGTGATGTTGCATTCATTTTTGTTAAAATATTACTAAGATGAACAATTTACTTGCCCATTGAGCTTAACGAACATTGCAATTTTTTCCAGCAATTATCAGTCTTAGTGGTGCTGAATCGATCAAAAAATAAATTAATGTAGATAAATGAGTTTACTGTTGAAATAGGTGGATATCTATTGGCCAACAAATGTTTATGTTGAAGTTAATTATGTGTTGCAAATGCTTTGTTGACTAACCTATCTAATTTGTTATTATTATTGGGATTATTTAAATCTCATTTAATCAGCTATGAGATAATACATCAATCAACATGAAATCGTTACCATTTGAGGGGGAAAATTCTATATAATGATATTCAATTGCAATTTCATCCAAATTAAAAGTTTTAAGAAAATGTGTTATATGATCACTAATAGTTATGCGTTTTTAATGATAGATTAGTTTTCTTAAAGAAAATAACACGGATTACTGATCTGACTCATTCATCAATAAGAGCTTATGATAGTTCTTTAACTAACAAACTACTTTTTTTTACTAACTTGTAACCAACAAACTACTTAAATAAAAAAACCTTTTATGATAGTCCTTTAATATTCTCAGTAAAAAATCTTTTAATAATATTTTTATTATTTTATGATAATTATAATAAATATGCGCAAGGGAGGAGTGTGGAAACCCAATCCCTCGATCAATGATCAATATTTATTTTTAATCCATTGAAATTCGAGTCGAATCAAGATTTTTCATGAGTCGGGGGTGAGAAAACCCGTCCCGTTCTCTATCGGTTGATATGGTCAAAGATAGTTTTGTTATAATGCTATTAATTTCAAATTAAAACCTCTAAAACTTAAATTTTGCAACTATACTTTTAGGTTAAAGTTGAAAAATCACGTTTTAAAATGGAAAATGTTTGAAGTTTTATACACTTTGAGAGAGATAGGGATAGAAGAAAGCGATATGATAGATTGATGATGTGATGAGAAGAGTGATAAAGACAAATGAGATATTGGATAAGTGTAGGAAAATAAATGTGTCTAATTATGATTCTTATTTTAAAATCTTCACCACCCTTTGGTTAGTATGGTAATTTTGGTTTACACTTATCACGCTTTTGAGTTCAAAGTACTGCATGTGTGATTTTGATCTTTCATTTTACACAGGCCCTCTTATATTTTTTCCTATTTTTATTTTGTAGTTCACATCAAAATTTTCTAGAAAATTTACATTAAAAAAACATTATTAGTTGATGAGACACACAACTTGTTGGAACATTGGTGTGAAGATGGAAAGAAATTGGAAGGTTGGAAGATTAAACACCAAGTTATTAAACTTTGAACTAACCAGTGTTGTGTGCATTGAAAAAATAGAGTGTGGGGGTCCCACATAAAATAGAACACACACATTAGTAGTGTTTAAATAGTGATATTTAATTTTAAATTCCTGATAATGATGAAAATAATAATTATTATTATTCTTTATTCATGGATATCACTTCCCATAATTTTAGGTTATGTTTGTTGTGATAAGATTGAGAATCCAACTGAATTTCCTATCTTTCCTTCATTAGTTTGTTTCAGCTAATCTCGTGGGTTTGTTTCTTTTTGAACTTATCTGATTAGTTTGTTACTTGAGCTGATCTGTGGGTTGCTTAAATTTTAAGTTTATTTAATTCTTAAGTTTCTCCAAATTAGTTACAAACTCTCCCTATAAAAGGAGAGCTCACCTAGGTCCCGTTTGGTTTGAGCTTATGAATAATAGCTTATGTAAATAAATAAGCTTTTATTTTAATTTATAAGTTCTCACTAGCAAAAATCGTATCTTCATAAACTGTTTTTTCATAAACAACCTTAAAAACTTATAAATAATACATAAAAACTTATTTATTTGCGTAAGCTGTTTTATATAAGCTCTAAAATAAGCTAATCCAGACGGGCCCCTAGTTCAAAAAACACACCAAAGAGTTTCATTGAGTTGTCGGGAACTCTTGCTCTCTTCTCCCTTTCTTGACTTGTGTTGATGAGTCTTTCTTCTCTTCATCTCTTTTTTTCTGTCCCTTCGGAATTAAGAGTGTTCTTAAGACCATAGTCCTTTTTCGGCTTAATGTCCCTTCGGAATTAAGAATGATCTTAAAACATAGTCCCTTCGATAATATATGTTCCTTTGGAATAAAGAGTACTTTTAAGATCATAGTCCCTATTTGGAATAACAATGTCCCGTCGAAATTAAGAATGATCTTAACGGTATATAATTATTCTTTCAGTACTTTAATTGAGGAGAAATTAAGAAGTGGAAATGGTGGTATCACCATATTTGAGTGGTCGTAGTGCCTTATTGATACTTTGGAGAAATTAAAGTTAGAACGGTGGTAACACCATATTTGAGTGGTCTCAACACCATAACAGAGTGGTAACAATACCATATTAAAGAGTGGTCTTAGTACCATATTTGGAGGTGTAATTCTCGAACGGTTTTCTACAGTGCAGTAGTTAATCGAACAGTTGTAGCTGGACTTGTTTTATCCTGGAGGCGGCGTGGTAGATAGTCTGTCTTGCACAATTTTAGTACCATATTTGGAGGTGTAATTCTCGAACGGTTTTCTACAGTGCAGTTAATCGAACAGTTGTAGCTGGGCTTGTTTTATCTGGAGGCGGCGTGGTTGATAGTCTGTCTTGCACAATTTTGGGCAGTGCCACGAAATGTCTTAAAGAGAACGACCTGGTGGTGACTCAACCTAATAACAACTTCGGTAAATAATAGAATTTGGAAATCCAAATACAACAGTTTGGAAATCCAAAAACAACACAACTCTTATATATACAAGGGACAAAATCACAAAGAGAGAAAATATAAATTACAAACAGACAA
>Ga0228710_1002719_pt1 | contig 28032 bp, 14 predicted proteins | sample MedpolnodulmetaG_FD_177995 | JGI IMG/M metagenome (GOLD analysis project Ga0228710, IMG submission 177995) | Root nodule microbial communities from Medicago polymorpha collected in Santa Monica, California, United States - pink nodules | ecosystem: Host-associated > Plants > Roots > Nodule... | reverse complement strand
TCGTTTTATTTTTTTTTTTTTTTTTAACTATCTTTCAATTGAGTTTTTATAGAGGTTGAGCAACCTAGAGGTTTGGACCATTCACAATGGTAAATGTTTCACCTATTTAACACCACATTAACTATGCACTCCCGTTGTGCAATATAATATATGGGTGTCTATGAAAAAAGGGTGGCTATATAAACACCCTCTCTCTCTCTTCATTTTTTCGCGGGTCTCATTTAATAAATCTTAATAAAATAAATAAATTTTGTTGAAATATAATGATATATAATTATTAGTTGGACCTATTTAATAATTTATTTTGAGGTGATGAGTTGGAGAAAATTGATGCTTCTTAAGTTTTACCGTAAAATGAGTAATGTGGACATAAGAGTAATGACTAATTTCAGTATTATTTTCAATCTCAAATTAGTCATTATAGTCTTTCAAAATTATGCAAATTTGTTTTTTTTTTAAATTATGCAAAAATTTTCCTAAATGCTTCAAAGCTTTACAATTAGTCCTCATTTCTAAAATTTTGTGAATTTGTGCCTATTTTAGAAAAAAATCAAAAATTGATCCCTAAAATTTACAAATTATATTTAACAAATGGCCCCACAACTTTTTGAAATTCAAATTTTGACCCAATATATTTTAAAATTCACACTTTAATTCACTTTTCATTATATTATTATATTTTTATCCCAATTTTTTTAAAGTCTATAAAAATAGTTCTATAAAGTTGAAGAATGAATTTGATTACTCTACCTAAACAGAAATACTTAAAAATAAAATGAATTCAATTGAAGCATTTGAATGGTCTAACATTCTAATATTCATGTAATGTGCAATTATCACATTCAAACCCACTCCAGAGAAAAGCATGCATCTTATCGTACAGGCTTAATTTTCAACTAAAAAAAAAACCAAGCAAAAGTCGTGCATATGCCGTGATGAATAACATTTTGAAGCAGACCTCTCCACATTGAACTTCATGTGTGGTAACAAACTAGAAACTATTATTAGTAGAAATCACTTTCCACAATTTTAACATCGCATATATAAACTAATAAAATAGCATAATCAATTTCGCTGGTGATGAATTCAGCTAGATATCAGGTGTGGCAAGAAGTACATGTGCAAGCTGAGGAACATTTGCAACCAGTTCCAGCTGCAACATTCTTAGGACATGCGCATGGGGTGCAACCACAGTGCTCCCCACAAGAACATGTTGTGTGATCAACTTCACTTGAGGATTCACTCCCTGTGCACCTGGAAATAATTGAACCAAACATTTTAAGGGTATGATATATTAATATAAGCTTTATACATCAATTTAAGATGGATTTTGTTGAGAAATGACTCAAAATTGTGATGTTGTGAAAGCTGAAAATCGTGACACGATTTTGGGAGGCGTGGCGCGATTTTCTTGGCGCAGAATGTATGGTTGGTTTCTGCTGAAGGCAAAATCATGGCGCGATTTGTGCAGGCGTGACGCGATTTCTGGATAAGGTTGTCGTACCTTAGGTCGTACGCAATAATCGTGGCGTGATTTTCTCAGGCGTGGCACGATTTTGTCTGTCTCTGTGTACTATTTAAGAACTCTATGACCCATTTGTTGGGTAAGCTTGGTGAATCTCATGGAAATCAAAGGAGGGAACTTTTAGGGTTTTAGATACTAAAGGTTGAGGGTCTTTGGGTGAGGTTCAAAACTTCAAGATGTGAATCTTGGAGGACCAAAAGAGGGGGCTCTTGGAAAAGGGTTGGTGCCTTTTGGGGAAGATTCATGGGGTTGGGAAACACATGAGTGGAGAGTCATTTGTGAGCAACTTGAGTGAGTCTTGTGAAACCAAAAAAAGAATATTCTTAGTGAAATCAAAGGCTAAGGGTTGGTTCTCTTTTGGGGGTTAGATTCTAGAGTTGGGAAACAATTGTAAACATCTTGGGTGTGTGAAAATCATTGATTGTCTTGTTCATTGGTGAGATTGAGAAAAAATGGGTAGAAATTAGGGTTGTTCTTTGTGAGCTTCTTTAAGCTAATTTCTTGTAACCCATTTGTATCACTTTGTAAGAACTCTTTGATAGTGGATTGGAGAGATCAATCTCTCCCCCAGAGTAGATCAAATTGGACCGAACTGGGTAATCATTTCTTAGTGTTGTTGTCTATTTTTCTCCACTCTCTTTATCTTGTTTATTCTTTGGTTGAATTGTGGTTTTGCTATGCACTTGGTTTCTATATTAGATCTAGCTTGTTGTTGTTGTTTGTGGTTACTTTGGGTTTTGGTTGCCATTGATACTTGCTCCACGAATCTAAATTTGATTATATGAGGTTTGGAATTGACCGAATTCATAACAAATTTAGTTTTTTTTTTAAGAAAATTATATATGGCATATTATTTAGAGTGTTTATGGGTTAAATTGGATCACGTTTGACCAACTTATCTGCTATCAAACTAATCAAACTTCTTCAAGATGCGTTGGATGAGTAATTTATACAATCTTTTGATCAAATCCTAACCAAGTCAATATGATAAAGAGGTGCTTGACTGATTTTTGGAGAAAAAGGGGCAGACACCATGGTTCTTTTATGAGTGGTTTTTAAATCCTTAGATTGTATTTTAAGGTAAATTTGCTTGTTAATTCATTGGTGGGTGGCTTCAGCTACTGTTTTTGGGATTCTTTTATGGATTGAGTATCAGTTGTACAAGTTGTACTTATTGCTGGTTTGATTGATAAAGTTTTTTGTTTGATGTTAAAAAAAAGTCAATATGATAAAGAACAAATGGTTTGAAATTGGAATTTTTTTTTACAAATTCATCAAAAAAAATTAAGATTTTTCCAATGATATTATTCATTATTTTAGATAACAAAAAAATTATAAAATATAAATAACAAATAAGTTGAATAATTCTCCAATAACTCTAAAACACTTCAGATTTCAAAGAGCTAAATTAAATTAGATCCGAACACTTCAATTTGAATTGAGTTAGGGTTGAATCTAATTTACATGAACCACTTTAACAACTCCTATCCAAAGCAAAAATGATAACGTCAAACAATTATAATTAACATCGGTGTAATAATCAACATAGTGTATTGAGTTTTAACATTAAACAAAAAAAATGATGGATAATAGTATTTTTTTAATTATTTGTAAACGAAGTAACAAGTACCACCTTAATCTCACAAGATCAATAGTATTTTTATGTCTGTTTAGAGATTGTCATACATACATTTTCTTTCAAAAAAAAAATAAAAATTGTCATACATATCTTAATACCTAAAAATCAAAGAGCAAACTCCGTGGCCAATTTACTTTTGAGAATAAAGTGAATACTAACTAATAAGGAGTTTTAAAGAAGTAAAATCAATCTAACAATTAATTAATTACATTGGTCTTTTTTTTTTCTTTCAAGAACTTGTAATAACATTGGTCATTTAAGAAAATAGAAAATGTAGAAATGGCTATTACGAAGATATTAAATCAAATTTAACTTAACAAAGAACACGAAAAACAAAAGAAATTCACCTGCAAATGGAACCACCAGCACACGGAATTGTGCAGCCACACATATTGTCACATAACCTTCTAGATCCCATATCTGCCATATCTCTCTCTTCCTTTCACTCTCAAATGCTTTGATAGTTTTTAAAGAGGCAAATTTTACACTACACTCAAAACTTTGAGTGTACCGGTACACCACCTCATCAAATTAATATTAAAACGAGTTGTTCTTTTGAAGAAAAATAATTGTTTTCTATCATTAACAATTACAATAATTAGATCTTATTTACCAAAAGTGTCGACGAAATAAAATTTACTTTGTTTGAATTTTTGTTACATATAACAAAGAATATTGATTATTTTTTATGAGAAAATGTTAAAAATTTAATATGATTTTTATAAACAATGAAATGATATTTTTTCTTATAAAATGATGTTTTATAAAATATAAATATTAATAAATAACTCTTTATTTCATAAAATGATCGTTAAATTATAAATTATAAATTTTTGAAACAAGAGTACCGGCACACCTCAATTTATAAGGTGTACCGTAGAAATTCCCTTTTAAACAATGTTAATGTTGTTCTTTTTAAGGTTTTATAATTCATTACCGGTCAAAAGTATATAATTGGTTTCATTCATATGAAGGGCCCTTGGTGCCAAATGTCTCTATGCCCACATTTCATGCGGAGTCGTCGCTTGACACCACGTAGTTAGGAGAAATTAGTTTTGCAACACCGTATGGAACGACATGTTAATACAAAACTTTTAATTTACAAAATTTACAATAATTTATAAACTTTCTAAAAGAATCGTTGAAATAATCTGTTTTGCATAATTACATTTCACATTTTGTACATGTTAGGTGGTATTAACGGTTAAGATTTTTTTTTTAGAAGTAGGAAAAGAATAAGAGGACATAAATTATTTTAGACCTACTTGACCTTTAAAATAGCTCTTGTTATTGAAACTCGAAACTAAACGTGACATATTTTGAGAAGGGTTAATAGGTCTTTACCCCTATAATATTGGTCATTTCTGGTTTTTCTCTGAAACAAAAACGAAAATTTCTTAAAAAAAAATAATATTGGTTTTTGTTTGGCTATTAGGGGGTAAATCAAAACAAAAATGTTTTACAGGAGGGTAAATCAAAAAACTAATTTTACAGGGAGAAAACCGAAAATGACCTATATTACAGGGGTAAAGACCTATTAACCCTTTCGAGAATTCAACTAAGTTTCACGATTCATAGTGCTTGTGACAGTGACAAAGGTGATTCGTTTTTGAAATTTCCTTTAAAAATCGATTGATTCTTTTCTGTTTGATGGTAAACTTTCGAGAACTTCTCAAAACTGGTTATATACAACGCCAATGAGGAGAGCATAGAAATAAAGTACAAAATATACAAGGAGAATGCTAACTAACGCCCCAAAAGCATTGGTTAGACATAAAAAACAAGTAAGTTTCATGATAAAATTGTGTAATAATTACTTGATCAAAATTTTCCAAGACAAAGTTTATATTTGTAGATTCCTTAAGTATTGCCCTAATATACAGGAACACCAAACTAATCTTTAGTATTTTTTTTTGTGGGTATTATGTCTCCTGAGGCCTATAATAATAATATATGACTTAAATTACTGTATGGTATATGGAGTGATATTCTACCGATGTCAATGTTCCATTTGTCGTACACTTGTACAACTAGTATTCAGAAAATTTAAGACAATTCTTTTTTACTGTCCCCTTAAACTAAATTTGCATAGCAGAACTTAATGACACAAACAAGAATGTGACCAAATCTCTTCAAAAAAAAAAAAGAATGTGACCAAATGATTCCACTACATAATGCAAAGTCTACAATGTGAAACAGCTTCGGTAACTCAATTCATCAACGCAACTTTTCCTACTCATGACAATAGAACAAATTGTCCCAAATGACATGCCTTAAATCCATTACAACTATCAAATGTTGAAAACAAAAATCCATTACAACTATCAAATGTTGAAAACAATAACGTAAAGACTGGTTTTAATGAATTTTTCATGGTGCTCTATGCCTTGCTGTCAATACTCATGGGCTCAGCATCCTTTGGCGCCGATTTCTGCATATTATACCAATGTAGAAGATTAAATAGAGAGATAACAATTTAAACCTTTTTGCCTTCAACTTGAAATTATATGCACCATCAAGAAGTGAAAAAGCACAATGAGTCAATAGAGACGGAATACTCACATTAATGTCAAGAGAATCCAACTTCGTCATTTTACTGAACATGTTCCCATAGAACTTTGCATCCTTTTTATTGATCTCCTTCACCTTTTCCTTCAAAGTCTTGTACTCCAACTTCACATCCCTGGCACAAAAATCACAATAAATTTTAGTCTACAATCCTAGCCAATGATACAAATATTTGATTTTTGAACCAGTCTATAATTATCCCTTCATAAAGTAACTTATTAGAACATTTACCTGTTGTTAGGGTCAATCTCAAGAGCTTTCTTGATATCAAATTCAGCCAAATCAAAGTCAGCCAACTGAATATATGCCTGAGCCCTTCTATAGAGGGCCTTAACATTTGTGCTCTCAAGCTCCAGCACCTTTTATCCATGTAAAAATCGGTTATTTTTGGGTTAACAGGAGCAGTGATATCCTATAAGATGGGACACATTGAGCGTACCTTCGTGCACAATTTTTCTGCCTGTTTATAGTCTTTCAACTTCAGCTTGCATGCTGCATCGTTCAGATTACAAGCAACTTTCAAGACCTTGGCACTTTTCTTCTGCTCTTCGGTATAGGAAGTATCATACTCTATAAATTTCACAGCCTGCATCACGGTTTCAGTGTAAGAAAAATGTCTCAAGAAAATAGATTGAAGATGAGGGTGAAATATACTAATGTATCTTTGGTTACCTTCTCATATCTTTTAGAAGCTTTTGCATATTTCCCAGTTTTGAACAAAGCATTCCCTTCTTCTTTCTTCTTACCTGCAGCTTCTACCTTCTCTCCAGTTGTCATGTCCCATGACTCCTTATCCTAAAGCAAGTAATGGACAATGTATCAGTGCATACACAAAGCTGACAGTTAGGGGAAAAAATAAACATAATCTTATTCGATTTAGTCTAAAGACTGTCCTGAAAACACTGAGGAATTTGAAAATATTAGTCGAGAAGTGTAACATTTAACCCTGCTAACCAATACTACATTTTCTCCATTGCTTGAATCGGTGCTTATAAAACATGCTAACCAATGCTTAATTTCCATTATTTAAATCTTTAACCAGAGCCCTAAAAGCACAGTTAAGCATTTTCCTTCATATTGTTCCAAGAGAAGCAACTCTCCGGATTAACAAGACTTCCGTGCTAAGATGGCAAGGAAACACCAATTTTACTGATTTCAGGAAATTCAATTACGGCTTGACGACAATACAAATAACAATTTATTAACATATACAGGAAAAAATGGTGAAAAAATGAAAAGAAAAACATCAAACTTGGAAATAACAGGGAGAAATAATCTATAAATAGAAGGCAGTTCCATGGTTAGTTCTGAATCTTTGTCAGTTTCTTCTTAATCTTCCTAATTGTCAAGTTCTTTTCAATAATAGAATTACATTAACCAATAGTGAAATATATCAATGCACAATAGCAGAATATCATTAAGCTATTTATTTACCTTTATGAATGATACTAACTCAACCTCATAATTCAAGGTTGAATTAGGAGGGACCACTGCCAATTCCTGCCGAGACTCGGATGAACCAAAAGCATATTCGGGTGCAATAGTCAACAATGCTACCTCACCCTTCTTCATGGTCATTACAGCTCTATCGAGCCCATCAATCACTTGCTCTGCTCAATACAACAAACATTCACTTCCGTACGTTGGTACAAAAACAAATTTATGGGAGAGGGTAAAACATTGCGACAAATAAAAAATTACCCTCATCTGTTGTGAATTCAAATAGCTCTGCTTCATCATCGGCGTGGCCCTTCTTCAAAAATACAGTGCCATCTTGCAACTTACCAATTAGTTTCACTGCAAAGATGCAAAATGAGGATAATAATATCAGAAATCCATGCACTAAATCCATTAAAATGCAATGAAAAGAAAAGAGCCTTCATTAGCATCAATGATCAATGATGATTTACATTTTACAACAGCTCCATCATTTGGACGCTCATATCCTTCTCCTTCCTTGACAATCTTTTTGATAACCTTCTTGTCATCAGTTACTTCGGAAACAGTCTTCCAAGAAACTAACTCAAGGGTAATCTCCAATGTTGCATTAGGTGGAACTGCAGCTTCATCACCATGAGCTGGTTTGCCTTTCTCACCAAATCCATCTATCACACAATAAAGAAGAAAAAAATGTCAAGATTACCAATGAAACCCTTCATAAAGGAAAGTGTTATATAAACATTTCCTGTTCTGTGGAGAACTTACATTGTGGCTTCACAGTCAAGATCACTTTCTCTCCCTTCTTCATAGTCTTAACAGCCTTTGACAATGCAGGACAAAAATAACCTGTCTCATAGTAAACATTATATTAGACATCACATATAAGAAAAATTGAAAACTAGAGAGACAGAGACCATGATAAAATTTGTTCGCACTGACCCTCCTTCACTGTGAACTCCACTCCATCAGATTTTGCTACTAGTGTTCCATCATCAAGACGCGCTTCATACTTAACTACAACAACACAAGGCAATTTTATAGTTAACGCAAACTAAAATAATAGAGTCATAGAGTCATTCAATGACAAATGAAATATAGTAGTAATATGTTTACCTAATACTTCATCAAGATCCTTGGGGTTTTCCCATTTCTCCCCCTCCTTAACTATCTTCTTAAACAATCCTCCATCTTTACATATATCCTTCACACTAGTCCAAGACAGCAGCTCAACATCAAATTGCAGAGTAGCATTAGGAGGAATAGTTGGAGGAGAACCAGATTCACCATAAGCTAACTCAGGTGGAATGGTGAAAAGAGCATTTTCACCTTTCTTCATGGTTTTAATGCCCTCATCCCATCCTTTAATAACTTGCCCTGCAAAATTAACACATTACTTATAAATACATCCAAACAATGAATAAGGAGGTAACTAGTAAGAGTATTAGTCAGGTAGCTTATGTTTGTCAACCATGGATTGCAAATTCTCAGTTAAAACATAATACTCAATTCCAAATTCAAAAATCATAGTAATTGTCAACATATACAACAATTTCATTTGAGAATAGCAATGATAACATCTGCATTGTAGAAACTGCTAAAATTAAAAATCCAACTACTGTGATCAGATACTACGAGGGAATCTATGTACATTCCGAAGAACTTTTTTACAGCCAGCTTTGGTTTATCATATGACACAAGCAGTAGTGCAAGGTTCAAAAAAATTGTTAAATTGACTTGTGGGTATCAAGCACCGACACAGACACCGAACACAACATTGACACGAACACTGGTGAAAATTTAAAAATTTAAAAATTTAATTAATTGAATGCAATCATATGTGTTGGCACTGACACATGTCAACCATGTGCCACGCTTACATCAAAAGTGTCAATACTGCAAAACTTATAACACATCAATAAGCCGTTTCCAACTCATTTCAATACATTCCATATGATAACTCATCAAAACAGCTCCCAATTTTTTGAAAACATTTAACTACATTCCCTATTACATTATATAGAAAATAGCTAATTCATAAGCACTGATATGATAAGGACTTATTCAGTAAGTGCTTAACTAAATTACAATTGTATACTCAAACATAACCTAAATCGAACATATAAATTAACGGATCCAATTAAATAATAAAAATTAAATAAAAACCGATTAAAACGCTTTCGTTTGAATGCACTAACCTTGTCCAAGCGTGAAATTGAAAGTAGTTCCTCTATCTCTGCTAGAATCAAACTTCGTACCATCAAGCAACGTTCCAGTATAATGAACTACACATAAAAAAAATCAATAAAAATCAGAAAAAGCTTGATTCAATTCAATTCAATTCAATTAAATCAACGAAGAACGAACATAAGTACCGTGAACTTCATCGCCAACATCAGGAGTATCCCAACCTTCACCTTCTTTGAGAAGCTTCTTCTTCAAACCTTGCTTTCCGATTTCCTTCTCTTCGCCGACCTTGAGAATTGGATTATCGCCGGCGCCGGCGAAGTCGAAATCGTCGTTCATGGAATCAACGGCCGGAATATCGAAATCTTCGTCCATGAGAGAATGCGGAGATGAGTGATGATTGATGAATGAATTGGTTCGAGAAATTCGTGAAGAAAGTGGGAATGTTAGGGAAGGAGGAGGGTATAAATGGAAATGGAAATGGAAAAGAGGTTGTTGAGGGTTTCGGGAGAGTTCTATTTCTATGGCTAAAATCTCAGAGTGAGTGTAGTTTACAGAATCGAGGGTTTAGTAGATGCTTCTAGATACTGGAATTTTCACTTTTTACACCCTCTATTTCATCATTATTTACTATTTTTGTTTTTTTTCTTTTTCTTTTGACACAAACAAAAGGAATTTTGCTTAAACTAAAATCCAATATTTTACCCGTTACGGTGATCAATTTGAAAATAAATTAATTTTGTAGGGATCAAAACTAAATACAAAAATTACTAAAACCAACAAATGATATAATTGAAGGGGCAAATTACATAAATCTAGAATTAGCTTTCAACATGAACATTGACTTAGAGGTTCTAGATAAATATAAGGTCATTTTCAGGCTATCCCCGGTAATTTATAATTAGATTTCATCCTTATAATTTGAATATTTTTTGGTTTAGAACCTTTATGACATCAAATTACAAAATTTATGGTACTTTCGTCCCTTGTAATTTGAGCAAATTTTAATACTGTCAAAATTCATGAAGGTCCCAAACGAAAAAATCTTCAAATTAGAATGATGGAATCTAACTTTTTTTTTACAGAAAGTGAACAAAAATGACACATATTACATAAGGTAAACACACAATTAACCCTAAATGTAAATATGTTTTTAACTATTCATTGAGTCTTAAGTTCTTCTTTGTCTTAGACTAGGCAACATCCACTCAATCTAAATATAATTACGAGAGGATAGATAATACTAAGTAATATAATAAAAAATATAAAATAACATATAATTCGAAACAAATATAATTTAATTATTTTATTGATACTATGAAATGATTTATAAATCGGAAAAACTTTTTTATAAAGTCACTTACATTTGAAATAGAAAGAATTTTTCTTAATTTGATGTTAAAGCTAGTTAAAGAAAATGAAAATATTAAGAAATTTGTAATAAATTTTTTTGATTAAATATTTGTTTTTATTTCTTCACGATGATATCAAATTTATACTAGACCGGTTGGTTCAACTAATTGAATAAAAAACTGGAGTTGAGTTCAATCCAATTAGATTTATAAAATCGTTGGTCTTTTGAAACTAGATAAAAAAGGAAAACTCGATAAGGATTCGACAAACATAGAAAGCTGCATTAGTGGGGTTGTTGTCGAGATCTCGTCCTATCTAAAATATGCCGTAAATGAGAAATATGTTGTGGTTAAAACATTTGATTATTCGAGTCTCGTAAACTCATTGTAATGCACTGATAAATTGTAGAGATAAATTAATTTGTTGATTTTTCACGAGAACTAACCAATGATTGTGACAATTGTCTCTATCTGATTGAGACACAAAAACGGTTCAACGAGGTCAAACACACTTCGACTCTCGATGGAATTGGCCCGCACCTCCAAATAAATGGATGATTATGTCAAGTATGGTCTTTCTTACTGCATATAAGTATGTGGTAGTTCTGTTATTCGTCAAAAAAGACATTCAAAAACTATTTTCCTTTACAAGATGTACCATATGAAAGAGACCGAATCATGTGTCTTACACATGTGAGTGACAACCATGTTATGATGAATGACGAGTCTTCAATTCCTCCCACATATGTACTACAAGATCGCCACCGTAAAGATAATACATGCATAATGAACTCAGTCGTGCTATGGGTAATGACTTATCTGGAGATGATGTGGTGGTAGTTGAAAACCTTGAGAAAGATGAAAATGATAAGAACGATAAAAATGACAAATAAGCAATATTTTTAAAAGATTTTTGACTTTCAAATTTTACTCAAATTAATCATTCTAAGAGTGAGTAACCAAATTCGATAGTAAAATTAATGACTAAAATGATAGTAATGGTTAAAGATCGATGTCAAATTGATAGTAAAGCGTTACAAAAATAGGGATCGACTTTCCAGTTTTATAAAGTCAACAATCTTTTTAAAAAGTTCAAAATCTCATAGACCAATTGAAAAATGTTTTACAAATTCAAAAATTTATATTTTCTTTTGAACACCGATCACATTGAACATTGAGAAATTATAATATAAAAAGGGAAACTGCAATACATTTTTAATATATAAAAAAAACCACAAAATTAAATGGAAAAAAGTATTAACTTGTTGGAATTACTACGTCATGTTGTTAGAAAACCTATTTGTATAAAATGATGGATTTAATTTTGTCAAGTAAAAAAAATAACGGGATTTAATTTGGAGATGTGATATTTGAACATCTCAACAGAGTTGTCAAATACTCACACCGTATGTTTTTGTCCAAAATTTAGTCTTGCACGCAAAACGGGAGATGAAAAATAAATTATTAAAAATGTACTTGAATGGTATGAATATACGTTGTCCTACAACTTCATGTTGTCAACGGGCAGCACTTCAGGGACATTGGGTCACCAATGTCACCTACCATTGCCCAATAAAAAGCTAACACGTGGCTTTTTCATTTCTTTTGAAAAAAATAAATTAACAGAAAAAAGCTGTGAAAGAGAGAAGAAGAGTTCTTCACCCATCCTCCTCCTCCTAGCTTGCGTTTCTGCTTTTTTCTCCACCATCCGTCGCCGCTGTCGACGAATTCAAAACACAATTTCCATCCCAGAAGAAGCTAAATTGATTTTATTTGTGCGTTTTTTCATGAGGGTTTTGACAATAAATTTTTATTTTATTTTATAAATTTTTGTTAAGGATGAAGGTGAAACCTATCAGCAACAATGATTTCAGTGAAAAATAGAACACTAATAACACTAATTTATCTCCGTCGGAAATGATGATCCAAGGGCGGCGATGATGAAAGAAGAAATGATGGAAACGGCGATGATGACAATAGCGGTGGCGAAGAGGTCATTAGAGGACCGTCGTATGAAGGTGGAGGGACGTGGTCGGCGACAGCAAAGAAAAAGCTGAAGACGGTGGTGGGTGTGCAGAAACGGCCTAGAGAGGAATGTGTGGGTGAAGGAAAACGTTTTACTTTTATTTTCACAGTTGTTTTGTTTAAAAAAAATCAGGTGCCACGTGTCAACTTTTTATTGGGCAATGGTAGGTGACATTGGTAGAAGTGTTGCCCGTTGTCAACATATCATTTCCCTTTAATTTGTATGCATCAACTGCGTAATTTTTTTTTTACAGAAGTGATTGATATGACCTTTCATCCCAACAATTCCACCCATTTCCTTTGCCTTTCTAACTTGGATAAATTTATCATTGTGCTCACTAATAAATTCAGTAGAATCAGGAAATGTTACATGCGAACTCTAAATTCAAAGGAAGTTTCTGCAAAATGTGATGAATTCCTTCTTTTTATAACTAATTGGAGAACAAAGGATTTGGCCGCTTAGTAGCTGAAAGAAACACCTTGACATTTCAACAAATTATGGAAACCGTCTACCTTTGGGGACAGACTTTTCTTATTGTGCATATTCTTAATGAGTTAGTTCACTCTGGAAATACCTCTTATGTTAAATTTTAAGAGATTGCCTAAAAATCTCACAGGATATTATTATATACTTGTATTTGTCATCAACAAAAATGGGAGATTTTTAGAATCAAGTTGGTTTGAAGAACAATGATCTCTAATTTTAGTTTTGATGATAACAAAGTCAATGTATTCCTAACATATGTTTCGATATGTAGAAAATCTTTTCGATAGTGAAACCAAGCAAAGCATTTTTAGATGTGAAGAAAATCACTAACCAAAGCAAGTCCTTGAGCTTAATCAGGTTGTAAGCCATTTCATTTAGAAGGAACAAAAGGTTATCTGATCTGAATAGAAAACAATTCTGCTCTGATCAGGTTGTAAGCCATTTCATTTAGAAGGAACAAAGCGTACTATAAATAGAAAAAACAATTCATTTGCACCGAATAAGTATAGAGTTATCTGATCTGAACTGAAAACAATTTTGCTAGACCGAAGAAGTGTAATGTCACTTTGTCTTATTTCTATCATTTCGCTTGATATTTGTTGCTTCGTCTAATGGTCAATTTGTATGATTTGAAGAATAGCTTTGGATCATCTGGTCAGGACTTCAAGCTCATATGCATCTACAACCAAAACCCTAGAACATGCAATGATCTCCATGATGATCTCACACTTTGAGAAGTTCCAACTAGTTTCACTTGCTATAATCTTCATGTACATCCATCATTTATGCATTGATCTTGCTAAACTTGTAAAACTTGAAGATTAGAATGAATGAGGGAGGTTAGGGCTGAGCTTCCTAGAGAGAAGAGGGAGGAATTCTGATCTAAGAGTTTTAGAGAGAGGGAAAACATGAGAAATGAAGGTTTCTTGCTCCAACCATACTTATATACCCTTCACGTAAAAGTACCAAAACGCCCCTTGTCTTAAACGTGCATAATTCGATACCGGTAATTGAACATGTGTTCGATCGTCACATCCTTCGTTAGATAATCTTTCACTGGCATTTATTCTCTGACACACATTCGATGAATAAAATTCCAATACCGACGAGGGGGATATTACAATAGACGTCACTCTTATTTATATCCTGCAGACCAATGTCCGGGAAACAAATGAGAAATATGAAAATTATCTATTAAAAAGTGTAACGTTTAACTCCGTGAAACAATGCTACATTTTTTCCAGAGTAATTTTCAATGACTTGAATCCTTAACCACCAGAGCCCTAAAACCATTGTTGAGTATTTTCCTCTTTATTGTGTCAAGAAAAGTAACTTCACAAATAAACAATAACAAGGCTTCCTTCCAAGGAAGGTAACGAAACAACAATTTTATTTATGTCAAGAAATTCAATTTAGGTTTGACAATCAACATTGATAATAAATAGTTAACCTAGATATATGAAAAATGGAAACACGATTACAAAATGGTAGAAAAATGGAAAGAAGTTTACCAAAACTGGAAATTGAAGGAAGAAATAGTTATAAAAGTAAAAGGCAGTTCCTTGCTTTGTTTTGAAAGTATAGATTCTCTTCTTAATATTGTGAATTTTGTCAAACAATAGTTGTTAGTGTTCCTTTTCAATGATAGAATTTTACTAACCAATATTGAAATAGATTAATACACAATTGCAGATTATGGTGAAGTTATTTATTTACCTTCAAGAATGATACTTGCTCAACCTGATAATACATGGTTGAGACTATAATTGCATTAGGTAGAACTAAACCCTTCTCACCAAGTCCATCTATAACACAATATCAAGATTACTAGTTATATTGTCTTCTCAAAAAGAAATGATTTATATTTAAAATTAAAAAAAAATCAAAACAGATAAAACTTGTTTTAAAAACAGTTTTTTCAGACAAAACACTTTTTAAAAAGTCAAAAAACAAATCATTTTCAAGAGTCTTTTGTAGACAACTTACATTGTGGACGCACAGTTAAAATCACTTTTTCTCCCTTCTTCATATTCTTAACAGTCTTTGGCAATGCAAGACAAAAATGGCCTATCACATAGCAGGTAAACATAAATGTAAGACTGATCCCCAAGAAATGAAAATACAAGAAACTATTAATAACAATTGTATGCAATGACCATCCTCGACTGTGAACTCCACTTTATCTGATTTTGCTACAAGTGTTCCATCATTGAGACGTGCTTCGTACTTAACTACAATACCACAAGAAGTGGAGCTTATAGTTAACACAAAGTCAGATACCGGGATAAAATTACATATGATAGAAACATCAAGACGCATACCTATGACATCATCAAGATCCTCACTGTTTTCCCATTTCTTCCCCTCCTTGAGTATCTTCTTTAACAAATCTCCATCCTTGCATATATCAAATTGTGAAGAAGTAACGGGAGGAATAGTTGATTTACCACAAGCTAACCTAGGTGGTATGATGAAAATGGTATTTTCACCTTTCTTCATGGTTTTGTCAACTATATACCTTCGTGTAATAACTTGCCCTGCAAGGTCAAGGTAACTTGTGTTTGTCAAACAAGGATTATACACTATGCGTACGGACACTGTTGGGTAATAAACTTGATTTGGTCCATTGGACTAATCAAGTGTTTCTCAATTAGCTAATAAGTGGTGTAGTTTAAAGAAAGTTTTAGAGTGGTGTAGAACTAGATTGGTAGTATGAAGAAATAGTATTAAATGTATGTAGTTGAGAAGTATGTAGAACTCTCGCTTGAAGTGTGTAGAATGTTATCTTATGATGTGTCTAGAACTCTCCTTTGGAGCCTATAAAACGGTGAGAGTTTGTCATTTGTAAACCAAGCAAGTTGAAGGAAGAAAATAAGAATAAAAGTATCATCTCAAGCAATAGAAATTTTTCTTCTCTCATCCTCAATTCCTCACAAAGTTCTCACTATAACCTTCTTCTTTTCCAACAAAGTGACATTAGAGCTTAGGTTCTGAGAAGAAATTCCTTTCTAGTCATGGCGAGCGATGGAACGGCATCCTTTCAAGTTCAACTTCTGAAAGGGAGTACCTATGATAATTGGTACATAAAAATGGAGGCTCTTCTTGGAGCACATGATGTTTTGGAAGTTGTTCAGAAAGGTTATAAGGAATCACAAGATAAGGATTCCTTAACTAGAGCACAAGAGACATTTTGAAGGATAAAAGCAAGAAAAACAAAAAAGCTCTCTTTCAAATGCAACATCCGCTATAGACGCATAGGAAGCTTCAAAACTCTTGTAAAGGTGAAGAAAAAGTAATAAAGGTATGTCTCCAAACTTTATGAGGCGAGTTTGAATCCTTGCATATGAAAGAGCCAAATTTTATTTCCGAATAGTTTTCAAGAGTCATCGTTGTTGAAAATCAATTTAAAAGAAATGGTGAGAAGTTAGAAGATGTGAGAATTATGGAGAAGATACTCCGTTCGCTGGATCCCAAATTTGAACATATTGTGGTGACAATCGAGGTAACCAAAGATTTAGAGACTATAACAATAGAGAAACTTCAAGGATCAATAGAGAAACTAAAGGAGAAAAAAGAAAGTCAAAGAAATGAGATAAGCCAACAAAGTCATGGTAGAGGTCGAGGACGAGGCCACTGTCGAGGACAATTTGGACGTGGCAGTGATGGAAGGATGCTTACTTGGGAAGCAATTCCAAATGAGTTTTTCAAAGGAGTCAAACTCAAGATCCAAAAAGCCTCCCAAGTTTGCTAGGTAAAATCGGTTATTTCCTCATTTTCATTAATGATTTTTCAATTAAAAAAAAGGGTCTGTTTCTTGAAGCAAAGATCAGAAGTCTTTGTTACCTCGAGAAGACATGGTGAAATAAAAAAGAGGACATGGCAACTCTCAAGCTAAAGAAAAAAAACTTATGGACAAATCAAGTTTGAGGGAGGGGTGGGGTTGTTGGATAATAAGCTTGATTTGGTCATTTGGACTAATCAAGTGTTAGGCCTAGTTAGCTAATAAGTGGTGCAATCCAAAGAAAGTTCTAGAGTGGTGTAGAACTAGATTGGAGGTATAAAAAAATAGTATTAAATGAATGTGTGGAATGTTATCTTATGATGTGTCCAAAACTCTACTTTGTAGCCTATAAAAAGTGGAGTGCTTGTCTTTTGTAAACCAAAAATGTAGAAGCAAGAAAATAAGAATCAAAGTATTCTCTCAAGCAATATAAATTGTTCTTCTCTCATATATTATATCCTCCTCAACTCCTCACAAAGCTCTGTTTCCAACAGACACAAACTCAACATTTGACACTAACGTTGACACCAATAATAATTTGAGAAAATAACATAATTCAATGTAATCATATGTGCCGGTGCCATGTGATGTGAGTGTCATCAAATTAACAGGTGACAACAATGACAATTCCGTACAATATGAATCAATCAACTTAAAATTAAAAATCAAAACAAAACTAATGAAAACATCAGCGTTGAATGCACTAACCTTTGCCATTTCTGCTGGAATTAAGCCTACGGAGTGATTTGAGCTGTCCAAGTCAAAAAGTGGGAAAGAAATAATCTATGAATGACCTTGCAATTTCTGTAAATAGTAATCAAGTTATTAACAATGACAATTCAATACAAAGTCTCAATCAAATAAATAATGCACTCACCTTGTACAGGTCCAGGGGCGGAATCATAATATGTGCTCATAATTTAGGAAAAGTAGAGAAAATGTAGAGATAAGAGTTGCACGAGAGAGTTCTACGATGAGAGTGATTCTGGAAAGAGATATGAAGGAGTGCGTGATTCTGGAAAGAAATAGGGTTTCTTTCGATACGACAAAATAATCGGTGAACTACTTACTAGGGTTTCTTTATAAGCAAGCTAGTTAACCTTCTCTCTTCGGATGGGTTTTTTGTTTTATATTTTTTTAACCAAGCTAGTTAACCTTCTCTTTTCGGATGGGTTTTTTGTTTTATATTTTTTTTTGTATGAAAGTAATAGTAAAAGACCTTACATTGTACCGAACAATTCACTATGATTTCCTTAAATCCATAATTCTCTCAAAGTTTGTTATCTCCAAAAAAAAGTTGTATTTTTAGTTAAGAACCATGCCAAAAGCACCTAATGAATTGTACCTAAGTTTTGTCCACAAAATAATTATATTGTTATTATTATGATTTTTTAATAATATTATGAAATATTTAAAGATATTAAATAAAAAAATTATCCAGAAGACCTAGCTCAACTGACAAAATGCCGAAATTGTTAGGCCGGATGCCATGATCGAGGTTCGAACCCCGGTACCTCCACTTGTGTGTGTGAGTTTATAATGGTTTTGCCATTTCGTCTATCTACCAAAAAAAATTTTAGCATTAATGTAATGTTTTATTAAATATAATTTTTTTTGACAAAAATCTGTTAAATATTTTTACTACAATCATTGCGGATTTTATGTGTTTTTATTTGTTGCAACAAAACTACATTTTTTACAAAAATCTGTTAAATATTTTTACCCCGATCGTTGCGGATTTTATGTGTTTTTATTTGTTGCAACAAAACTACAAAAAGTCAAACATCTTTCATCTTTTGCTGCGGATTGTATGATTTTAAGAAAGCTACTTGAATTAAAGAGAGTTTTTTGAATGATTTTATGTATGTTGAATTTTTGAATGATTTTGATGATGAGATTAGGTGTTGTTGTTAGTGGTGGTGTAGTGATTAGATGATGATGATGTTGTTGAAGGTTGTTGTTTTTGAATTTTTTTTTTCTAGGTTTTTATGAATGTTGATGAAGGTGATGTTAAGGATGATGAAGAAGAAATAGTAGGAAGAAGATGAAGAATTTTTTAAGTTTTTTTTTCTTCTGGATTTGTTGGCTTCTCGTTTTTTCTCTACGGATTTTGTTTTTTGGTTTTAGTCCCTTAAACTTTCTGACTTAGCATCGAGCAACGACACATAAGCATCATTTGCCATGACACACGTCGCCACGTCAGCCGCTGTTAGACACATATGCATTTTTGTAAAAGATAATGACAAGATGGACCAAAAGCAAAACGTTTATAACTTACAGGGTTATTTTAGAACAAAAAGAATACATAGACCAAAACAAAAAATACACAAACTTACAGGGACAATTTACATATTTAAGCCTTAAGCCTTCTATATTTTAAATCTTTGGAAGTTAGATAATAGTTGAATGAAAAACAACATAACCTCCAATTCGTTGAGACATGGGTACCCATCTGTCCGCATTTTTTAATTCACTAACGCGCGTAAATTATAAACAATATTGTTTATGAAATTTTGATTTTTATTAAAATTATGTGTATAGATGTTTATGACTTTTAAATAGTAAAAATTATATTTATCTTTTACTAAAAATATGACAAATATAATAAAAATTCTTATCCTTTTCAATAAGATCAATAATATAGCATTTTTAAAAGCAAATTTGTTTAAGGATATAAATTGAATAATAAAAAATTCAGCCTACAAAAATCATATATTGTCTTTGTAAATTGTTATAAATAATACAATTCTTATTGTAGTGTGGAAGTTTCCTATTTATTGGATTTAACAAAAGGATAAAATAATAAATAAAATAATGAATGGTAAAGTAGTAAAGTAAAAACTTCGATCTTTCTTTTTGAAGGAAAAAAAAAATAACTTTGATCTATGCTCTAATATAAGATCATGGTTGAACTACGAATTCTTTGGTTACTATGAGACATTCTCATAATCTTCATTAACTACTTTGCTGGAAGAAGCTCTTGATTTAATTGATTTTGTTGATTGGCATTGTTGGGTCAAACACATTTTTCGTAAGGCAAATAGGTGAGTTGGCGAATCTAGCTGATGCAATAATTTTAGTGTTCCGCAGTTGTTTCATCCTCTCCCCAATTTCAACTTGTTATTGATGATGATTTTTGAGGGACCTCATTCCGTCCCTTACATTTTCTTTAATTTCTCTCCATCAAAAATAAAAAAGAGACCACTGTTAATAGAGAAATGATATATGAACATCTATATTGCAACCAGGCGCGGAGCCAGGATTTAAACATTAGGGGGACCAAATTTAAAAAGTAAAAATAAATTCTCAAATGCACTACATATTTAAAGAAGAAAAACAACTACATTCAAAGTTAATATTGTCAAATATATATATAAACTAACCATTACATCTAAAGTTGTACTCGTCGTGGTTTCCATAAAAGACAAAGGCCAAATAGACATATAATAGACCTATAGTGATAGGGGACCACATTAAACAGCATATAAAATCATCATATGTTACTAGTATAATTTTCATTTATCAGCATCAACCATGGGGGACCACTGTTCTACTTTATACAATATTGACTATATATCCTACATGAATATTACTAGTATAAAAAAAAATTGCAAAACGTGGGGGAGACCACGGCCACCCTTGGCCCCCATGGTCCCTCCGCCCCTGATTGCAACAACTATTTTGACAACCCTATGTACATAGAGTATTTTTGTAAAAGCATCATGTTTTAAAGTTTTTTTTTCCTTTTGCTTTTATGACAATACATGTGTTTATAGAGTTGTCAAAATAATTGTTGTGAATTACATGTTCATATATCGTTTCTCCTATTAATATGCCTTTTGGCTCTCCTCAAAAAGTAGGGATCATAGTTCTTTTGATCCTTGAATGTAATGTATCAGAATTTTAAAATATTCTCTAGTCATGCATTATGTTAATCAAAATAGTTCCTTACGTTGTAATGTTTCATTAATTATATTAACCCTTCAATATATTTGTTTATTTTCATATCAATCCCTATATGAAAAGAGTTAATGTGAGCATTGAGAGACTGTTTCAACGTTAGAGACTATTTTGACAGATGAAGTACTCAATCAGAGACTATTTTAAAATTTCAATACATTAAAGGACTACTGTGATTACACATTACACATTCATCAACCAAAATAACAATCACCCAAATTAGTAATATGCCATGTCGCTCTTATATTTATTTTTTTATAAAATGTGTTGCCGTAGGCGGATGCACATTGTGGCTATGTGTGGCTAAAGCCACACATTCATTCCCCAAAGTTTTTAATTTTTTTTTTTTAAAATACACAATTATATCAAGACACTTCTCTCTTGCGTGCAAAACAAACAAGTGCAACACATTTTATTTTATTTTTTTTACAAAGTGCATCACATTTGTTTTGTTTTATAAACTTTTGAAGTTGACTTTGCTCTTGTAGGTAGCAATTGCAGGTGTTGAATATGTATTTTCAGCAATAAAAGTTGTGAACAGTCAACCATGTTTTTTTAAAAATCTGCAATGCTGTTATTTTAACTCATTTTCAATAAATAGATCGGAGACAATTTTCATTGAAATTTATTGCATCAAACAATGTTATTTCTTATTTTAAATATTCTTTTGCATTATTTTTTCTTTAAAATTTTAGCCACATATAGTGAAAGTCTAGACCCATCCTGGTTGAGCATATTAAAAGGATTATCGTCATACTCGACTTGTAATCAAGTTGCAAGAAATTAAGAGACAGTAGAAACAATGAAAATTTTCACGAAAGCTTAATCACTAAAAGAAATACCAAATAGATGTATTTAATTTATAGGGTACAACAGCAAAATCTTTCTAAATTAGCCTCACTTAGAGTTAGATAACGAAACCTTGGTAATGAAAGCATTATTAAGGAAACAAAAATAAGCTAACAAGGATTTCGAAAAGTCTAGTCTTCCATTTATTTTTATTTGTCTAAAGTTCGGAGTTTGATTTTTCTTCGTTTAAACTTTTGTCGTTCACTCCCACAAGCTCAGTATCAAATATAAGTGTTGCACCACCTGCAGGTTCAACTCAATGTCATGTATATAAGCATACATTAATATAGTTAGCTGGGTATGTATCAAATGCAGAAAAGCAATACAAGCTAAAAAATGGAATACTGAAAACCTATTATTTTAACATTGTTTCACCTGCAATTTTGAGAAATTTCTTTTCTAAATAAACTCATAACAGAAGGCCTCCTTTACAAAATGAGATTATTGTATACAATGTCAGAGTAAAATGTTTTAGTGACAACCAATCACAAATCATCCACATTATGACTTTTAAGATATAAGTGATTCAAGTCAAAATAAAAAATTAGTGATCCAACAATTGTTTTTTTGATTGACCGTATCATTTTTTACACTGGGTGCATATCATTAATATCCTTAGAAAATTTATGTAAGTAATACGATATTCAACGAATATATCCAGATTGACATTAAAAAAAACAAAAAAACATGTTGAACTCTTCCACTAATATTCTAAGCGGCATCATATCCTGATGCCTAAAGAAGAAAATCAAAACCAAAACCAGTAGTGAAGAAGTTTTTTATCTTGACCAAGATCAAATACTCTTCTACTAGATTGTAGACCAATATAGCAGTTAAGAAAAAAGGGCAACAAGATATTTAGCTGATGGATATTAATTTCACTAACTTGAAATACGAAAGAGGTTTTGGCTCTTGAGCATTATGTACTATCATTATCAACGTGATAAATTACCTGGAATAGTGGGTGGGGAACCCTGCTCTCCATAGCCAAGTTTTGCTGGTATTTTCAGTTTCCTCTTCTCACCAAGACACATTCCTAATAATCCTTGGTCCCATCCTGCAAAGAAGAGGAGGAGCAATCATGTAATCATCTATCTGGAAGATCTCCCATCATAAACCAGAAATTTGTAATAAAACTAAGGACAATGTTAACCAATGCCCCCGGGGCACTGGTGGGGGCACTGGTTAAGGAATCCAAAAGTAGAAAAATTGTCTTGGAAATATAAACTGTTACTTTTGACCAACTAATTATTACACCACTTTTCAATAAAATCTTACTTCTTTTGACTGCTTAACCAATGCCCCCAAGGCACTGGTTAACAAGACCCTAAAACTAAATATTACATGCCTGCATGATTGCATAAATACACCCATGCAAGTTATAGTAAACTATTGCACGGGTATCTGGTGGCAAGAAAACTTTGATAGCAATAACATAAAATCTAAAGAAATATGTGTTTTTTTATATGAATAGTTCAAATCATCAAGTATCATCCCCCATTAGATTCGTCTGTCATTCAATCTATTTGTATTTTCTGTGTTTGTATGGGACTGATCTGTCATGGTGATTTTGTGGATTTTTTATCAGCTTTAATTATTAAAGTAATTTTGGGAATCAGTTAGATAAAATCTCAGGATAAAATATGGATCAATTAGAAAGCTTTAAAAATATACCTTAGCATTTTGATCTGCTATTTTAGCATATAGTTCACATTCTTTGGCAAAGCCATTGTTCCCATTCTTAGATTGGTCCGGTGTGAATTTTCTTAACATCCAAAAGGGAGTATAATCCTAAGAATCACACTACATCGACAAAAGCCTTTTCCAACAAAGGGGTTGAATAAATGGATCAAATGAATATTGTAATATCCTGCCTTAAATCATGCCAGGTGACAAACTATTTAAATCTAAATCCTTGATGGTTTTGTCTGTAGTTTCTCTCGGAGGACTCTACTTTACCCTCCATCTAATTACCCTCTTCTTGGACAGGCTTTTACTAAGCATAATAATATAAGATATAAACTGGTTCAAAACGTTGGATTTCAATTCTATTGCACAAATTTTAATTAGCTCTGCATGTTACAAATCAGCCCTTTTCCTTGTCCGGGGAGAAGTTCAAGAACTTGAATTCCTACATTAACAACCCTTTTCCGTGTATCTGGCATGCAATATCTTGACAGTCTAAAGCATAGTTTCTCTTTTATTTTATACAATTTATGCCTATTAGCTTTAATTTTGCAGTAACTGAGAAAGCCAGCACAACATCTAGTTCATTATCAATGTTATTGGCAATGAAACCAGAAATTCAAAAGAACAAGACTTATTTGTGACTGTGTGCTTACCTTTGATCACTTGACCACCACCAAGCTCGAAATCAATTGGATTATTTCTTTCAAAGCTAGAATCGAAAACTGTTCCATCAGTGAGTTTTCCCTGCAAAGACAAGTGAACATTTAATATGTAGAAACATGAGAGACAAAAAAATTTTGAATGCATGACCCCTCATCAGTCATAACAAGAACAAATGAAATGGTTGAAAAAGTAATAACAAAATTCCTCAAAGCATGCAGCTGGCCACTCGAAATAACTTATTGATGCCAACAGAAGGTAGGCTACACAGATAACACAACATCAAAATGGCTCTTAAGTGATTTCCGATTATGATTGTTGTATGTTATAGGTGCCGTATCAAGTTCTCATTGTTCTCTCAATGGGTAGTGTCTGTCACTTAACTACCTAGAGGTGAAAGCAGATCAAAAGGTATATGCCACTAAGGAGGATCAAGAAGAAAGTGCATATAGTAGTTTAAATTTGATAATGTAACATCTAGAAAGTGACATAAAAATTTCTCCAAACAGGGTAGGAAATTAACCATCAGGTGACATTACCCATCTCAATAAAAACTACAATAAGGCATATTCAGCATAGCTCATCACCAAAACCATAGATAACGTATATAGGCAATGTCAATCAAATGCTTCTGAAAATGTTTGTGTAGGCCTTCAAATTAAAGTAGAGGCCATCACAATTTTGTAAAACAAAAGCCACATGAATCATTTACAAGAAAAGGTTATTATAATCAATTTTCCGATGACATGTCCCCCTTATTAAATTTTATTAACTTTTTGAAGTTTCCCCAATTTGGAGGGTCTTAAAGTAAAGCAATCTTATTAGGTACTCTTAACCTCCCATCATCTTCCCTTGCCCTTCATTTTTTTCAATCCCTGATCCGTCCCCTCTCACAAACATTCCATTGAAGTTACTGCTTAAGCTTATTTTCATGAAAGATATCATAAGAAATTACTCACCCGATAGTGTACTTTCACTTTATCACCTTTGTGTGCCTGAACTTCACATGATGTCGGTTTATACTGCAGAGAACAAGAGTAAAAGTAGTGAGCAATAAAGAGGACACAAACCTATTTTCACTGTAATACACAATCAAAATAGTTTCTTGTGCAGTATTATTGATGAAAATTCATTGCACCATAGCTAGGGAAAGATGCATGCTTTCTTATTTTCCCTGTTCTAATATGTACCACAAATTACACAACATTTACATTACTATGCCTATTAACAATCTGTCAACATTATCTCCTGATCTTGCTGCAGGCAGCACACTTGTTAAGCACCAAAGATGGATTTTCTCCCCTTTCATAACAAGCAGTATTTTTTAATATCACAGCAAACCACTAGCTACATCATTCAAAGCTAGAGTCACACACACAAACTCCAAACATATGTGTACACACTGGCGGAGCCAGCTTAGAATGAGGAGGTTCACATGAACCTTCTGAAATATTAATCTTGAACCAATTATTTACTATATTATGATTGTGAACCCCCTGAAAAACAATACCTGAACCCTTATTGCACCAGTATAATTTGAAAAGCTGGCTGCACATGTGCATTTTACGGTGGCAACTAATTTATGCTATTGGAATTGGAATTCAAAGTAAATTTAGAGACTTTACCAATGCATCAGAGAACCCAACATGTTAATTATATAAGCAGAATTTATTTATATTATACATGTATATTATACTCCGTATCAACATTAATTCCATAAGCACTTTCCCTAAAAAAAATTAATTCCATAAGCACTTGCCATTAAAAAAATTTAAAAATTCCCTAAGCACTTATAAATATAGTAATTTGTTTACATTTACTCATATTAATTTCATTTAATAGTTCAACTCCATTACCTAAATTATCCTCCATCTCATTGATTTGAAGAAACAAAAGCAGGGGTATGGAAAAGTTAAATTAAATCAAGGAAATGTTAACCGGTGTCCCAGAACACTAGTTAAGGATACTAAAAAAAGAAATTATATAATAGTTATTGCATTGAAAAGTGTGTAATCAATTTATAAAAGTAAAAAAAAAAATCTTTTTTTAGTCATAATTTCTTTTTTTGGCACCGTTTAGGATAATCCATTAAATAATTGAAAGAAGAGAGAGTGGTTAATAATCAAGAGTATAATATGAAAAATAACATTAATAATTCATTAATATTGTAAAATGACTTATAATTTAAGACAAATTTTTTTCTCTAAAGTGACTTATTATTTGGTACAGAGGAAGTGTTATTTTTATACATATTATTATAAATATTAATTAAAAATTAATAGTTTGAACCCCCTGCCCTGCCCCAGGGTCTTGGCAACGCCACTGTGTGTACACTGCATTTTAAAACACTAATTTCCCACTGCAGAATCCCCCACCCCGGTAATTTAAAACAGTATCTATTTGACAACAACCAAAGGCTTTTACAGAACGTCAACTCAAATCAGGTAAAATAAAACAAATCACAAATGTTTAACGAGCTGTGTTTCATAAAATTTGCACCTATATGAAAATGGATTCCTAAGAAAAGATCAATTTAACATTTTATAAAATCAAAAACCTCTCTGATTCAAAGCGTGTCTGGTGTTTGGTGCCTGACAACTGACACATTTGATTATATTCAATTATGTGATTTTTTTCAAATTATTATCCATGCAGTGTCTATGCTTAGTAGCCAAAAACAGTGCAATTCACACAAAAAATAATAATAATCCATACATATTATTCAAAATCTAAGCTACAAAAGAGAATAAACGAATCTGAAATCCAAATTATACAATTACAATTTACCTTAACGCCAATCTGCAGCTCCGTGACATCAGCCTCTTTCTTTGCAGAAACTAACACACGATCAAACAAAACATACATCATCAGAAAGCAAAGCAAAAAAGGTAAAAACAAAATCATATAAATTGAAGAATTGAAGAGGAAAAATAAGTAGATCTGATCCAATTATAGATCAAGAAGTGAAGAATGAAGAAAAAGTTGTGATGTGTTATGTGCAACAATGGAATGAGTGAATCGCGAAGAATTGAGAAAGAGAAAAAATACCTAATGCTGATGCAATGAAGAAGAGGACGAAGACGAGAAAAATTGAAAATGGCTTCATCGGTGTATGGAATGTTTTTTCTTACAAACTCACTTACTCCAGTTTTTGTCTTCGCTTGGATATGGATATCGTTTATAGATAGTATCCAAACGGGTTTGGACCGGGTCGAGTTTGCAAGCTTCTTATTAGGTGACCCACTCACCCTTCTTATTATATTTGTGTTTTTACAAAGAAAGAAAGTTTTTTTTTCTTTTGACCAACTTAAATGCAAACAAAGAAAAATAATGAAGAGAAAGAATAGTAAAAAAAGATGGTAAAGTGGCTTTTAGCCTCTTTGTAATAATAGTAAAAAATAATATTTCATCAGTCCTTTTTAGAGGACTATTTTACAAAAACTTACGGATATTAAGAAAAATTGTTGAAGTAATTAATTTGTCGTAAATATATGTGATTATTATTAAATTGTTATTTGTGATACATATATTCAATGTTACTACCTCCGTTTTAAAATATATGTCCAATTTTTGCAATGTGCACTATTCACTTGACTTACTTTGACTATATTTTTTAACTAATGTATAAATACAAATATTAGCATGTAAGATGTTGTTTGATTTGTCTCGACAAATATTTTCAAAATATTAAATTTTTATAATTTTTTACTTTAGATAATTAAAGATATTAACGGTTAAAATTGTGCATTGACATATGTGAAGTGGTTGACTTTGACATGTATTTTGAAACGGAGAGAGTAACTTTTTCATATTTCAAAATATATTGATAATATTAATAAAGGGTATATTTGAAAAAAGAACAATAAATATATC
>Ga0228710_1002718_pt1 | contig 28051 bp, 18 predicted proteins | sample MedpolnodulmetaG_FD_177995 | JGI IMG/M metagenome (GOLD analysis project Ga0228710, IMG submission 177995) | Root nodule microbial communities from Medicago polymorpha collected in Santa Monica, California, United States - pink nodules | ecosystem: Host-associated > Plants > Roots > Nodule... | reverse complement strand
GCAACACACACTAATAGAATTGTGTTCATGTCAACTCTAGCTCTTGAAACTCGATCCATAGATTTTGAAGCATCACTTAACGATGATTCTGCTTCTACTTCACTGAACCTTAATTTTATGACTCCCGAATCTTATTCTAATCTTGAAATTAAAAGTTCATGTAGAGGATTTATAGTTTTGACTTGTTCTTCAAGCATTTATCTATGGAATCCATCGACCGGGCATCACAAACAAATACCTTTTCCTCCTTCCAATTTAGATGCCAAATATTCATGTTGTCTGTATGGTTTTGGGTATGACCATTCAAGAGATGATTACTTGGTGGTATTAGTGTCCTATGATACGAGTATAGATCTAGTAGAAGATAATATTTCTTCACATTTGAAGTTTTTCTCATTGAGAGCTAATACATGGAACGATATTGAGTGTTCTGGATTTGCGAAGTATAATCACTTCCCTTATTATATGAATGCAAATGATGATCCCAAAGTAGGGACGCTCTTTAATGGGACTATTCATTGGTTCTCTTTTCGCCATGATTTATCAATGGATGTTATTGTTGGCTTTGATTTAGTGGAAAGGAAACTTTTTGAGATGCCTTTTCCAGATGGTTTTGACCATGAACCTATAGATTGTGATTTGTGGATATTTGGAGAATTTCTAAGTCTATGGGCTATGGAGGATGGAACAATTGAAATATGGGTTATGAAAGAATACAAAGTGCATTCGTCTTGGGTTAAAACTCTTGTCCTATATATTGATGACATTTCCATTGAGTACTATCCCCCAATATGCTCTACAAAATGTGGTGGTATTATTGGAACAAATGGTGGTGCTGGATTGTTAAAGTATGATGGCAATGGTCAGTTGCTAGAGAATCGCTCATACTTTAACGATCCATGTGGACCCCTAGTGGCTATGTATACAGAGTCTCTGCTTTCACTCCCTGGTGACAGTGAGCCAATTTAAGATGACACGGAGAAGAAAAATGTGGTTGTGAAACATTCTTCTTCAACTTTTTCTCGACATTTATAATTATATTGTACTATAAACTCTTGGGGTGACTGCAGTTGTTGGGTAATATGTGTTTGATTTTGTTTGTAATACGATCCAGTATGCCACAAGAGCTAGTGTGTTTGAAAATGTTGACAATTTCCTTTGTGATTCACAGTTAATTATGAATGTGTAACTTGATTGGGTTTAATCTATGTTGTTTTCCTTGTTTGTAATTGTTTTATAAGATAGTGGTAGTTTATTTGATGAGTTTATGCATATGTTGATCAAGATCAAAATCAAAATTACATGAATCTAACTCAAAGCACTTATTTAGATATTTGATCATGGTCACATATATATCTGAACAAAATTGAAGGTTCTGTCTTTCAATTTCAGTTCACTCTAATAACTTTGGCACTTACTATTTCTCTGTTTCAAACAAGAAAGAAAACTTGTTTGTTAAGTCACCCCTGATCCACTTTAAGTCACCCCTGATCCTATTTAACATAATTTAAAGTCTTTCAACCAAAGATCACAAGTCCAAACCGTGCATGACAGATCAAAAACCAAAAAACCAGAAAAGAGAACACAACTCGAGGAAATTGCGACTAAGCGGGCCAAAAGACTTAGCAGAGACTATAAAAACTGTGACTTGCAAAGTGAAACAAAGGTTTTCAGTTACCGTTGTTTATAAGAAAATGTATCAAGTTTATATTTTCAACAAAATTTCACATGTGCGAAACCAAAATACTACATTATGAACCAAACTGAGCTGAGTTGAACTACTTCTCATATGCACCGAACAGTTCAAAATCTGAATCTTTCGTTTTTAAGCACTTTAAAATTGGGATAAAAGTTCATAACAGAGTTTTAAAAATTTAAAAGTTGAAGTCCTACGCAACAAGAACAAGAAAAAAAATCAAGTATTGTGAACCTATATAGACACTGGCTGACATGATAAATTATATATGGCAAATACTGTCAAAAGCAAAACCTGTTATTTGACATGTTTATTAAACTTGTTCTGAACAATTATGTAGCCGAATTGACATGTTTGATATAAAAATGAATCACTTAAAATTATAAAGATCAGAGAAAGTACATTGAATGCCTTGTTTGATGTTTATACCAGGCCAGCCTCCAATGCAAGAATGAATACCACATCATGTATTCTATTATATCCGCCGTGAAAAAGTTTTCCTTGCTTCCATCTTATAAACTCTTGACAAACAGCCAAATGTCAGCATAGTTTCTGGAAATTTTTGAATGAGTGTTTAATAAACCACAATTTGAATTCATTTAACAATTTTTTAGGTGAAAAAAAGTAAGTTTCAGTGCTCGAAAATTCAAAGATATAAGATGAAAATTTAAAGAAGGAAACTTTTGTCAATCTTTTTGAAACATATATGTGCTACATTTTGCAGATAAAAGGCATATGCTATATCATATTATCCGAGATTTTGAATCAGAGAAAGACGAAAGAGATATCTATTTAATTTCTTTTTCAATATTGAAATATATGGTGACAGTTTGCACAGAATGAATGAACTAGTTAGCAACAATAAAAAAATGTGGAAGTGAAATTTCTTGTCAAAGAATGTGGAAGAATAAAAAAAATGGCGATTTAGAAAAATCTGATAGACAATATCAGCAAGGAAACTAGTTAGTAACAAACTTAGAAAATACAGAAAACTGATTTCTATATCTAAAGGTAACAATTCTCTTTATGTTCACAAGCAAGCACATTTCATAGCAAATCATAATGAGTTATTCCAACTCTGACAAATGCAACATTGTATTAATTATCAAATGAACATATTATAAGCTTCATACATAGATCATCGTTGTGGAAATTTACTATGTTATAGTTACAGAGCTCTTTAAATTGTACAAATGAGAAATTATGTTGACTAGAGGTGTTAAATGGTATTATTTTCACATGTCAATCAACAATACTAGCGTTCTCAACACAACACAAAACATATAATGAACAACAACACAAGTATAATTATTTGTCAATTTCATATACGATATATCCCAAAAAGAGAACACTACTACTAGTTCATTACATCTATCCAAAAGATAATAGAAAACATCACATATCATGCACATATCGGTTTTCCACCGTCTATCCCTCGAGTATTCCCGATGTATCTGAAAAATATTAGACAATTGTTTTTTCAAAAAATAAAATTTAATATCCGGATACTCTTCCGATACGTATCGGAGCGTATTGGTCATGTATCAGTGCATGATACGTATAAGATACAATACATCATCTATTTTGAAGTATCCGTGTTTTAGAGTGTGAACTAAATATTTTATGCGAGCAACTATAGAGATTAGATTAATGAGTAGTAAAACCACAATGAATGGTAAAGACTCCCACGATCAACACATGTTAATATTTGGAATTATATTTTTTCTAGTGTTTTAAAATTAGTCCTCTTCGGATTTTTTGGATGACTGTTAGCATTCTTTGAGTTTGTTCCTTAAGAGTGTGTTTGGATGAAAGGTTTAGGAGGGAAAAAGAAGGGAGGATTTACTTTTCATTTTTAAACTACTGACACTATGAAATGTTTTTAAATAAGTTAACATATTAATATGATAAACGATCATATAATACTTCAATCACATTTAATTTATTTTAGAAAAACATATTATATAGTCCATAATTTAAAAAAGAAAAGTAAATCCTCCCCTCTTTTTTCATCCTAAAGCCTCAATCCAAACGCCCCCTTAAAAAAACACCCTTTGCCTATGTAACTAACAAAAACAAAGTCACTCTTGTATAATCAATGTATGTATTTTGTTAAGCTATAACAATGTCTAGTTAGATTGTAGTTCATTGCAAATACTTCTTAATCTGTCTCATGCCTCAACCATGGTAGAAATCCAAAATCACAACGAGGGGCATGACACATGTGAACGAGATAAAATGGATTGATTATAAATCTTCAGTAGATGTGAGAAAAGGCGAGGTCATGGGTGGCTGAAAGGGGCCTATAACTTAGTTTATATTAGACATGACCTAGCTTAGATTTATTGACTATATAATTTAGGCTAAAATATGCTTTTTCGAGGTTACAAATATGATTTATTTGAATTTTGGTCCTTACCAAAAAACTTTTGAAAAATGTTTCTTTAATTTTTTGTCTTTTAAAGTAGTCCTTAGGCCTCTTTTTTGTTTGTTGATTTATCCCATTTTTATCTATGTGGTAAGTGTTGATTGTGCAAAGTTGGTCATGTGGTGTGCCATTTAGTTTATTTTAAACATTTTTTAAATTATTTTAATAAAAGTAAAATTATTATTTAAAAAAAAATTAAAATTAATTAGTTTTCAAATTAAAGGAAAAAACATTTAATTTTCAATTACAAAACCCTTTTCTTCATCCAACACCATCGTTCCTCCATCACCATCTTCATTCTCTTTATCTTTCTTCATCTTCTTAAGTTCGATTTCAACCCAATTCCCTTTTCTCCTCATCTTTCCCTACTTCTCCACACCTCTTCTCTCCCCTCGACAACTACCTCATCCAAGGTTCTAAATAACAGTCACAATCGCGTATAGGATTTTGCGATTTCGGCTGTTACGAGTGTTGCGATACGAATTGCGGTTGTGTGAACTAATCACAACATTGCACAACTCTTAAATAATGATAGTAACTTAAATAACTTAAATTAGAGAAAGATTTGGAGTTCTAAACTAGATAAGAAGATATAAATGTAATTTATGATCAAATACGTACTAAAAATATGATTTTCATCTATCTCAATTGAAAAAATATCCGGATTTTATGTCTATTATCATGAATGACATTTTTTTGCGTCGTAACGGTGTTTTGTCGTGGCAGTAACTATGTTTCGTCTTGAGTTTTGTTCACTCTGAAGAAACAACAAGAAGAAACGGTAACGTCAGCTGCCTATACCTTTTTGTGGCGGCCTTTTTCTCGGCAATGGACGGACTGTTTTTTAAAACCTTGACCTCATCATCACCGGCTCCACCACTTCTATCCCCTTTCCATCAGTAACCAAAACTCACTTCCTAGTTTACCCTCAATCTACCACACTGCTAGTGTTTTCGCCGAATACTCTTTCCCCGTTAAAATCAAAGGGACCCATTTGGTTCATTTTCACTTTCACGCCTTTAATTCCTCAAATCTCAACCTGGGTGTGCAAATTTCAAATCTTTGTTAATGGGTATGTTGTTTTAAGCAATTTTACATGTTTTGTTGTTGATAGTTAAACAAACCATAGCATTGTTGAATATTATTTAATTAGTTTAAATTTATTTGTTTTTGTTGATTTTAAAATTGACATGTTGGCTTGGCTTTCACGCAAGGTTTACCGCTTTTTCCTTTGCAATATATATAATGTTCGTTGACTCATTGCATTCCATGTAGGAAGAGTGCTCAACAATTAACTTGTGATGTGAAGAGTACCAAAGAAGGATTAATACTTTTATATATCACCAAGATAGTAATACTTTATCTATCACCATCATACAAATTAAATTAGTAATCTAAAACGAAGAGAAACAAAACAACAATTGCAGAGGAGGAAGACGGATGGAGAAGGAGAAGAATACCGGCCTGTATCTGCCTCATGAATTGATCATACAAATCATGTTGAGGTTACCCGTAAAGTCTCTTATACGTTTCAAATGCGTTTGTAAGTCATGGTTAACTCTTATCACTGATCCTCACTTTTCAAAATCGCATTTTGAACTTTCCACTGCAACACACACTAATAGAATTGTGTTCATGTCAACTCCAGCTCTTGAAATTCGATCTATAGATTTTGAAGCATCGCTTAACGATGATTCTGCTTCTACTTCATTGAACTTTAATTTTATGCTTCCCGAATCTTATTCTAATGTTGAAATTAAAAGTTCATGTAGAGGATTTATAGTTTTGACTTATTCTTTACACATCTACCTGTGGAATCCATCCACTGGACGTCACAAACAAATACCGTTTCCTCCTTCCAATTTAGATGCAAAATATTTATGTTGTCTATATGGTTTTGGGTATGACGATTCAACAGATGATTACTTGGTGGTATCAGTGTCCTATGATACGAGTATAGAACCAATAGAAGATAATATTTCATCACATTTGAAGTTTTTCTCATTGAGAGCTAATACATGGAACGAAATTGAGTGTCCTGTATTGGTGAAGTATACTCACTTCCCTTATTATATGAATGCAAATGATGATCCCAAAGTAGGGACGCTCTTTAATGGGACTATTCATTGGTTCTCTTTTCGCCATGATTTATCAATGGATGTTATTGTTGGCTTTGATTTAGTAGAAAGAAAACTTTTGGAGATGCCTTTTCCAGTTGGTTTTGACCATGAACCTATAGATTGTGATTTGTGGATATTTGGAGATTTTCTTAGTCTATGGGCTATGGGGGATGAAACAATTGAAATATGGGTTATGAAAGAGTACAAAGTGCATTCGTCTTGGACTAAGACTGTTGTCCTATCTATTGATGGCATTTGCGTTCAGTATGATCCCCCAATATGCTCTACAAAAAGTGGTGATGTTATTGGAACAAATGGTGGTACTGGATTGGTGAAGTATGATGGCAATGGTGAGTTGCTAGAGAATTGCTCATACTATAACGAACCATGTGGACCCCTAGTGGCTATGTATACAGAGTCTCTGCTTTCACTCCCTGGTGACAGTGATCAAATTCAAGAAGATGACACGGAGAAGAAGAATGAGGTTGTGAAACATTCTTCTTCAACTTTTTCTCGATATTTATAATTATATTGTACTATTAACTCTTGGGTGGCTGGAGTTGGGTAATATGTGTTTGATTGTGTTTGTAATATGATCCAGTATGCAACACGAGCTAATGTAGTATGTTTATTGGTCAAATATCTGTAATGTTCATTGAAAATGTTGACAATTTCGTAACTTGATTGGGTTTTAATCTGTGTTGTGTTCCTTGTTTGCAATTGTTTTATAAGATAGTGGTAGTTTATTTGATGAGTTTTTGCATGTTGATCAAGATCAAAATCAAAATCAAAATCAAAATTACATGAATCTAACTCAAAGCACTTATTTAGATATTTGATCATGGTCACATATATATCTGAACAAAATAGAAGGTTCTGAACAAACATGAAAGAAAACTTCTCTGTTAAGTCACTGCATAAGGCTTAACATGAATTTTTAAAACTTTTATATCATATGATAGGATAACATACAAGTTAATTCACCACTGATCCTAAATATTGCTACAGTTACAACTATGGCTTTACGCTTTATTCAATGAATAAAGCTAATATTAATTGTAGGAAAATTTTAACACATCAGGTTAAACTTAATAGGTTAAACTTTCAGCATAGTTTGTTGATGAAATGGTATCACAGCTTTTGGCATAGTTTTCTGATGAAATAGTATATCACAGCTTTTGGCATAGTTTGTTGATGAAATGGTATCACATCTCTATGCATAGTTGGTTCATGTAATGGTATCACATGATTTGATCAAGTGGTGTGGAGTTTGATTCTTGTTGTGTATATAGTCCATTCTTCAAGAGCTGTAGTTTCAGGGGGTTATGTTAAAGATAGGATATAAAAACTATTCAGGTATTTTCAACCAAAAATAGCTAAAGCTTTTTGAATTGATGATTCACAACAAAGTTCATCTGAGCTGAGTTTGCTTGAACATCTAAAAAATACACAATTCAACCAAAGATGTTGAACTTGAGTGTGGGAAATTGATCATCGAAGGAACAATTCCAAAAGACCGCGCTATTCACAATTACTAAGCCAGCTTCTGTCGGTTGACAAATTTCAGGACCATCCTTTCATATATCTCTTGCAAATCAATTACTTTCCATAGGGAATTATAATAGGGAATCTGTAATTAGCTATGCTTATGATATTGCAAGGACCATTCTTACAATTTGAAACTGTTTCCTTAGAAAGCAGTCTTTAAACACTATAATAAAGGCTATATATAGTTTTGCATACCTGTCTTATAAAAACTGTGACCTTTTTTTAATTGGAGTAAATTTATTATAACAATTCATATCAAAGCACAAGATGTACCCCGGATGAGAGCAAGACTTACAAAGCACTGCACTAACATGTAGGAACAAACCAGAACACAAAAACGATTAATACAACTCCACACAACAACAAAAAACCAGCACCACTACACAAATGGAACCAAAAGAAAGAGAACATGAAATGAGGAACAAAGTTGAAGCTAGAGCCAACCATAATGAAACACTAATCAGCACGAAGAAGCAAACAAGATACTAGGCCTCCAAATCCAAAGTCTGTGGTGCAACACCATTCAACCAAGATAGAAAAATCAGACAGATGCGAAACAAGCACCCTGTGACACATCAATATCCAAACAATTTGCAAAATAGGCCAAAGATCACAAGTCCAAACCACGCATGACAGATCAAAAACCAGAAAAGAGAACACAATTCCAGGAAATAGTGACTAAGCGGGCCAAAATACTTACATCAGCAGACTATAAAACTGTGACTTGCAAAGTGAAACAAAGGTTTTCAGTTACCATTGTTTATAATAAAATGTATCAAGTTCATATTTTCAAATCCAACTATTTTTAACAGAATTGCACATGTGCAAAACCAACTGAAGTACTACACTATGAACCAAACTGAGCTGAATTGAACTACTTCTCGTATGCATCGAACAGTTCAAAATCTGAATCTTTCGTTTTTAAGCACTTTAAAAATGGGATTTAAAAGTTCATAACGGGGTTTTAAAAATTGAAGTCCCACGCAACAAGAAAAAGAAAAAAAATCAAGTATTCTGAACCTATAATTTGACATGATAAATTATATATCGCAAATACTGTCAAAAGCAAAACCTGTAATTTGACATGTTTATTAAACTTGTTCTGAATAATTATGTAGCCGAATTGACATGTTTGATATAAAAATAAATCACTTAAAATTATGAAGATCAGAGAAAGTACATTGAATGCCTTGTTTAATGTTTATACCACCAGGCCAGCCTCCAATGCAAGAATGAATGCCACATCATGTATTCTATTATATCCGCCGTGAAAATGTTTTCCTTGCTTCCATCTTATAAAATCTTGACAAGAAACCAAATGGCAGCATATTTTCTGCAATTTTTTTAAGCACCTCCAAAATTGAAGAAGTGAAATTTAATAAACCATAAATTGAATTCATTTAGCAATTTTTGAGGGAAAAAAAGAGTAAGTTTCAGGGCTCATAAATTCAAAGATATAAGGATGAAAATTTGAGAATACTTGAAGAAGGAAACTTTTGTCAATCTTTTTGAAACATATATTTGCTACATTTTGCAGACACAAGGCAGATGCTATATTATATTATCTGGGATTCTGAATCAAAGAAATCTCCTGCAATTTGGTCTCATACAGTTTTACGCGTACACAATAAGACTCGGAATAGTTTGAAACGTGAAGTAATTGGATTCAAGAATTGTAGTGGAAATCAATATCCTGATTAAGGAGAGATACTCCTAGCAGGTACAAACATCACTTTCTGCTAAGTACTATGTTAGACTGACTCATGCAGGTTATGAAGAACATACAAAGAAAATCCAATCTTATGGAACTCAATGGAAACCATACATTCGGCACCTCTCAAACATTTTTACAAGAAGAATCATGACAATAATAACATGCCCCACTTTTGTCTTCAATTCATCACGTGAGCTGATTTTCATCCATTTAGGTCTCGATCTCCTGAAAAGAGGACAAAAGAGATGATAAATATGATTAATTTATTTTTCAATATTAAAATATATGAGTGACAATTCAATTAATGAAATTCAAACTTGCTAACAGTTTGCACAGAATGAATGATCCAGGAAGTGAAGTTTTTTGGCAAAGAATATATCAGCAAGGAAACTAGTTAGTAACAAACTTAAAAAATACAGAAATCTGATTTCTATATCTAAAGGTAATAACTTTGGCTATATGTAGCAAGGAATGTGGCGAAAGAAGTTAAGAAAAACAAATAATTCTCTTTATGTTCACAAGAAAGCACATTTCATAGCAAATCATAATGACTTATTCCAGCTCTGATAAATGTAACAGTGTGTTACTTATCAAATAAGCATATAAATATAATAAACCTCATACATAGATTATCACTGTGAAAAATTTACTGTCATAGTTCAGAGCTCTTTAAATTGTACAAATGAGCAATTATTTTGACTATAGAGGTTAGTAAAAAAGTACCTGAAACGAGAACGCAACTCTTCCTTCTCTCACTTTATCATGGCTCATATTGTGACTTGGTAATTTATTTCGATGACAGGGATGTGAGCAATTTTGCACCAATGTTCCTTCCTTTTATACCTTTCTTCTAACAATGGGCATCCATAAATGTCCAGTTTCTTAAGAGAGTAAGGGAGGCTGTCTTCTGGTAATGACTCAAGCTTTTTACAATAATACAATCCAAGTGATTTCAGCGAGGAAGGGAGGCAATTTTCTGGAATTGACTGAAGTTGTTCACAATTTAGAATGGCAAGATTTTCGAGAGAGGAGAGGTGTTGAAGTCCATTTCCATCGAAAGACTTCATTTCGTCGAGATAAATGATTGTCAGATTTACAAGGGAGATAGGTAGCAATGGTTCATTTAACAAGGTGTTAACAATATCATCACAACATCCAATACTCAATCTTGAAAGAGCAGTGAGGCCTTGTAGACCCCATTCAGTTACAGGCGGCGTTGTTATGTAGGATACTATATCAATTTTTTGTAATTTGGGAGGTAGACAAACTTCTGCACAAAATGACAACTTTGAACATTGAAGAAACAACTCTTCAAGAGCAGTGAGTGTGTCCATCCGAACATTGAATTTAAGTGATTCAATTGAGTTATGTGATACGATACTAAGTGATAGGAGGCTTGATGGCCGACATGGAGGACTTTCTAAAATAAAAATTGAATCCAGACTCTTACAATCACTAATGTCAAGCCTTTGTAGCGCAGGGAAACCATCAAGTGGGAATGATGTAAGTGCACAACAGCTACTTTGTAGATACAAACCCTCAAGTGATGTGTAATTGCTCCACATTTCAGGAGGCATGAATGCAAACTTTTCACACCTAAAAATAATAAGTGACCGCAATGAAGTGGGTAGGCCATCCACCGGAAATGCTACGGGAGACTGAATTTCATAGAGTTCCAATTGTTGAAGACAAGTGCTATTCATAATCATTTTAGGCCAAGAAAATAGACTCAAACACATCATGATCTTTATACTCTGTAGAAGACACGGAGAATCACGCTCAAGCAATGTTTGCTGGATTCTTTCAGCATGATCATCAAAACTCCAATGATATGCAATTTTCATTTTCTTTATTGATGACAGCCAATGCAAAGTAGGTGGTGTTGTCAATAGATTGTCACACCCTTCTATTTCAATTTCTTCTATGGAAGAAAGGTGACTTGGCAAATGTCGCCTAAGTTCAGGACAACCATGTAACTTCAAAGTCCTAAGACGAGGAAAAGAAAAATTGTTGCCTTCAAAGGGAAACCATTCCTTCCAATTTGGCATGTTGTGAAGTTTCATATGCTCAAGGGACGGAAATGGCTGGAAAGGCGAATTGGAACCTTCTCCTCTCTTGACAAAATAGAACTCTGGGCCAATTGTCTCCAATATCTTCAAACCATATATTTCTAGATCCTTGAGGGAAGGTAGCTGACCTAGTGGTGGAAGTGTCACACAATATTCACAATTACTGATGCAAAGGGACACCATGTTAGCAAACAAAGAATTTCCCAACCAACTCGGAAAATTTGTCCCGCCATACAAGTCAATTTTCAGGCTCTTCAGATATTTTGGTGGTTGCAACATATCAAGCACAACTTTCACTTTTAGAGAATCTTCACTTTGTTTACCCCATAGCAACTCCAACTCTTCAATTTTCTCTTTGCTTTTTAAGTTGGCATCGTGTGCCTCCTTGGCATCAATGACATTATGCAAATTCTTGATGGTAAGTTTCCCTTGTAGGTGAGGAAATTTCTTAAGCTCTTTGATACCTAACCCTATTTGTCCCTTCCCCACTACAAAAACAGTTAAGGTTTGAAGGTTTTCTAGTTCACCAATTCCTATGGGCAACTCCTTTATAGCAGTCCCACTTATATCAAGATGACGTAAATTTATTAAATTTACCATATTCATTGGCAATTTAGTGAGATCACAACAACCACATAAAATCAAAGTTTGCAAATTGTAAAGGTTGCATGTGGTATCAGGCAAGCTTTTGATTCTTGTGAAGGAAAGATCAAGATACTGCAACTGCACCAAATTACCAATTGAATCTGGTAGCATGGTGATGTTTCCATAATCTGATAGTGTTAACATGCGCAACCTTTTGAGACTGGGTATCAAATCATCGATCACCTTGATGGATAAGTAATTATGTGCTCTTTGTAAGGAAATGGGTACATAAGTGGGTAGGAAGCTTCTCAAGAATTTGAAATTGTATAAATTCTTAAACTTCATGAAGTTGTCATAATATTCTTGGTTATATGACAAATGACGGACATTTTTAGAGATGTTATCACATTCAAGCCTGCAGCAACTTTTTCCTGAAATGAATGTCGCTAAATCGTTGACAAGGTCATGCATGAAAAACTTTTCTCCATGAGCATCATCATTTGATTGTTGAATTAATGATCTAGATAACAATTCTGAAAAATAGTCATCCCCGACTTCCTCCGCCATTTTATCACCTTTGGAATAATCAAGGAAGCCTTCTGCCATCCACATCCAAACCAATTTTTTCCTATCAAGTGGGTAATCCTTTGGAAAAATTGAGCAATAGGAGAAACATCTCTTCAAATGAGAGGGAAGATACTGATAGCTCAAATGCAAAGCGGGCATAATTTTATCATTTCGTAAGTTCCATGTGTCGCTATTAAGAATTGCAATCCACTCCTTTTCATCTACCTTTGAACGCATAAGTCCTCCAAGTGTTTTGGCAGCTATTGGCAATCCACCACATTTTCCAGCAATCTTCTTCCCAATCTCTTCTAGATTTGGGTATTTACCGCAACAATAGTCTTCACTACCAAATGAATGCTTCGAGAGTAAAGACCAACAATCTTCATCAGATAGAGGTTCTAATTTATAAATTGGAAATGTGCGTGCGACCTCTGCAACTTTTTGTTCACGTGTTGTTATGATCACCTTGCTTCTAGTTTCTCGGTTAACCAAGGGTGCTATTAACTCATCCCAATCTATATAATTGTCATTCCATATGTCGTCCAACACAAACAAAAATCTTCTATCCATCAAATGTTTCATTAATTCAACTTGAAGGATATCAAGATTATTGCTTTCCCAGACCTTTGAATTGACAATTGTTGTATTTATAACAACACATTCAAGGAGAGATTTAGTTATTCTAACAACATCAAAATCCTCTGATACACAAACCCATGCTTTGAGATCAAAATATTTTTCAACTTTTTCATCATTGTAAACAAGTTGAGCAAGGGTCGTTTTACCGACACCTCCCATACCCAAAATTGCAACAACACCTAACCTATTATTTCTGCTGGAGCCACTGTCTGATACCAGCACATCGATTAGTCTATCTTTATCACCCGTCCTACCAACCATGACAGATTCATTAACCACAGAACTTGAAGGTGTTCTATGAGAAACTCTAGCACTTTTAGTTTGCAAACCAAGGATAACTTTATGTTGTGCAAAAAGTTGCAAGCTTTCACACATGATCTTCATTTGGGAGTTGATCTCTCCATATAGGTTTTTAAAAGGAGAAGAAAGGAAGTTCCACACCTGATTAGATTTGTTTCCAGCTTGTGTGTTCTCCACCTTGCATCGCAGGGAATCATAACTGATTTGGTTTAACAAATCCTCAGCATCAAATACCGCATCTTTCAAATCATCAAGCCATTGTTTGACAGCAGGATTGTTGATCTGCTTCTGCTCGGCATCATCTAACACAGCCTGAAGAGTGAGCAGTGTTGTTTTTAACTGCTTCATTAGTGATACATTAAGCTTGGTGTTTTTGATGTAATCAAGAAACTCTTTTGAAGCAAGTTTCTCAACTAAGGTTTGAACAGTTGCAGAGAGAAAAGCACCTCCTATCATAGTTGCAGCCATCTTCTATTGTTTTTGTTAAAGCAAAGTAGCAAGGAAGGACTTTGATCTAAATTTTGAAGAAAATTAAGATCTAGGCAGATTGAGAAAACTCAAGAAGAGTAGCATGCCAATAGCATGTGGGTAAAAGACAAAATTAGAAAGCTGGAAAGCAAAGCTTACGGTCGACAATATAATTGATACAAAGAAAGTTGCACACTTTCTTAAGGCAGTTGGCATATTAAAAAGGAAACTTCTACTGTACACTCATAAAGTGAGGTGTACCGGTACTCTTCCTTCATAATTTTATAAATAAACGATCATTTTTTGTGTAATAAATAACTATTTGTCACTATTTATATTTTATAGAACATCATTTTATAAGAAAAAACATCATTTCATTGTTTATAAAAATTATTGTAATTTTTTTACATATTATCGTAAAAAATAATCAATGTTCTCAATTATGAGTGATAAAAATTCAAAAGAAAATAATTTTATTTCGTTGACACTTTTGATGAATAAGATTTAGTTATTATAATTATAAGTGATAAAAAAAAATATTTTTCTTCAAAAAAACAACTCATTTAGTTATTAATTTAAAGAATGAGTGTACCGATACACTCAAATATGTTGGGTGTACCATAGAATTTGCCAATTAAAAATAGCAACATTGAAAGACTCAAGAAGACTCACATGTGAAAGAAATTGAAATATGCAATTTCCAGTCAAAAGTCCTTTCATATACTAGTATTATATTCCCTATTTTCCTATCGCATGTGTTAGAAAAAGTGTATGTGGATAAGTATAACATTGTTTCCTCTCAAAAAAAAAAAAAGTATAACATTGTTTTGGTATACCACAAGATCTGAAACATATGGTTAATCCTACTATAATTCATAATTGTTTTTTTTGAAGGGGGATACTATAATTCATAATTGTTGGATTGTATATATTAGCATAATGTAGAATTTGAAAATAATCAAATTGTAAACTTACATGAGTATTTTTTTTTGGTAGTGAAACTTAAATGAGTATGTACCTATTTTTAGAGCGGTGAAAAGTCTTTCATGTAAATCCAATAAATAATAGTTATAGATTCATTTTTTTTTTTGAGGGAATAGTTATAGATTCATGGAAACAATATTATCTATCTATCTATCTTTATCTTCATTATATTAATTATTAAATGTTATATAGTGTTGCTAGTAACCCTGATTAACCTAATCCCGTCCTTTTTGATTAGCTATAAAAATCTTTATGAAAAGAATTACTTACAGGAAGTTAAACCCGGTTACAAATGGTCATCCTCAACAATTTTTGCTACTAAGCCACACAAGTTTTTGTTGAATTACACCTCATCAGCAAACCTCTAAAATCGCCCCCCACTTCTTATCCCAGTTTTTCCACTTTCCATAAACTTTCATTTTCTCCCTTTATTTATGCCTATCGTTTTTGGTTCTTAAATATTGGTTCAGACAATTATTTCGAATAATTGAAATTAAATAGTTATTTTGGTGTATTAGTTGTTGTTAAAACTTTGGTTGCACGGGTTGAATAACTTATATTGGAATACATAATTCGAGATGACCAGAAAATCCGTCATCATGTTTAGATTCATTTCCTTCTCTCCAATTTCTTTGTGAATTGATCATTTGTTCCTCCTTTTCTTTTATTTCTTCTTTCCTTGCATGTAAAATTGTTCACAATAATAGTGATCATAGTTATATATGTTACCGAATTTCAAATGCATATGAATTACAGTCCAATCAAAATAAGAAATTGACTGAATCAGATGATAACTTTATTACTAGAAACTTCACTTTTTAATGTAATTTTATCTGCTTTTTTGTTTCTCCTATATTATATTACTTAAAGTTATTTATTTTGACTTTTTATTTGCGAAAATCATTAGACTAGATTATAACAATATTTTGCTTTCCAACTTTGACTTTTAAAGCATGTTTACTATTTTCAATTTGCTTATTTTAATTGTTCTTTTAACGGGAATGTAATCAAATATGAAGGTAATTAAGGAACACAACATGGTGATATTGTTTGGTAAGAAAATAAAGTTAAAAACTTTAATTGGTATTTTTTTTAACCTTTTTTTGTTGCTTTTTGCCCTGGTCTGATAACATATTAGTACTGAATGTAACTCTAAAAATAATGATATAGTCAATTTAATACTTATACATGAAACTCTATCAAACCCGTGCATCGCACGGGTTAGAGTCTAGTTATTATAAATTGGATAATAGTGTGCAAACTTTAATCCCCAACCATAATTGCATGGACTGTCTATTTTGTCATATATTTTTGGCCACAAAATTCCAATTTCACCCTCCTCCTATATCTACTTCACCACTAGAAATATAGAACTTTGGTGGTGCATATTTATAAATCCTATTATATGTAATTCTTTTTTCAGATTTTGTCTTATCATGGATTTGAGTAAATTGTGATGTCGAAGACTCACTAAAATTACCATGAGATCTTGAAGATCCTAATTTGCATTTCAAGCTTGCTGGTGAATGAAAAAAAATTCTGCATTGCACGTAGAGTCAATGAAGGGACAATAATACGTTTTAGTGTACTTGCTCCATGAGATAATCATGTCATCTACATCTCAATCAAGTGTGACTCATAACTTTTAAATATTAACTATTTGAGATATGTATCCATTTGTTTTGGACTTTTGGTTTTTCTTCATCTTATGTATGTAGCTTTGGATCAATTTGACTATAATGGAAAAATGCAAATTTTTAAATGGGATAATATTGATATTATTTGATCTCATTTATGGAATAAAAAAATTGTTGGTTCAATGCATAAGTCTCTAATGAAAACTATATGTTTTATTGGGTTACACAAAATATCAATTGATGTAGCATATGCAAACATAAATAAAATAATGAAATGGTTACAAAAGATTTACAAACCTTTTTAGTGTGGAATGTCAAAGCATTTGATATCAAGTGATCAAACAGTTTCATATCAAATGATCAAACTGTATGAATTAAGAGAGGATATCATATACTACATCAAATAAGAATAAGAATGAAGAATAGGAACAATTTGTTTAATGGACGGTCTTCTTTTGTGAAGTGGAATTATTATCTTTGTTAAAAAAAGCGTAGTTGAACAAGTGATAAACTCGGAAAGCTTGTCCCGCCATACAAGTCAATTTTCAGGCTCTTCAGGTTTATCGGTGGTTGCAACAAATCAAGCACAACTTTCACTTTTAGAGAATCTTCACTATGTTTTGCCCATAGCAACTCCAACTCTTCAATTGTCTGTTTGCTTTTCAGGTTGGCTTCATGTATCATTCCCACTTATATCAAGATGACGTAAGTTTATTTAACTAACTGTATTCATTGGCAATTCAGTGAGATCACAACAACCACATAAAATCGAGGTTTGCAAATTGTAAAGGTTACATGTGGTATCAGGCAAGCTTTTGATTCTTTTGAAGGATAGATCAAGATACTGCAACTGCACCAAGTTACCAACTGAATCTGCTGGTAGCTTGGTTATGTTCCCATAAGCTGATAATGATAACATGCGCAACATTTTGAGGATAATTAATTTCTTGCTCTCCGAAAACATATAGCAGTAAGCTTCACAAGAATTAGAAACTGTAGAAATTCTTAAAACTTCGTGAAATTGTCATAATATTCTTGGTTATATGACAAACGACGGACTTTTTTAGAGATATTATCACATTCAAGTCTGCAACGTGCAACATTATCAGGAATAGTTACGTCCTTCCCACGAGATCTTTTGTTACTTGGCGCTTGGCTCATAACAGGCTTCCGACAGATGAAAATTTACGGAAGAGGGGTTGTCTTATTGTTTCTAGGTGATGTTTCTGCAAATCTGCTGCGGAGAGCACATAACATCTCTTTTTTTTCTTGTCCAGAAACTGTCAAGATTTGGAACTGGTTAAGCACAGGGACGGATCATCCTCTTGACTTGTCCAGCTGACACTCTTTGTTGATGAGTTGCTTGGGTAGAGGGAGCACTGGCACAACAACTCATATCTGGTGCATCTGGATCGAGAGAAACCAACGTCTGTTCCATGATAAGACAGATAACATGGCCAATTTGATTCATAGTGTCATAGCTGAGGTTAATTGTAGTTATTCTTTGACCAAAGGGGTTAACAACTCCTCTGTTTTGGATTACAAACTTTCTCAGCTTTTCCATACTCCGCTTCGTGCTAAGCCCATTGCTGCTCCTTTAGAAGTGCGTTGGTCGTTCCCTCCTATGGGTTGGGTGAAGGCCAACATAGATGGCTCAGCTTTCGGTCAACCTTCTTGTGGCACTTTTGACGTGGTTTTTAGGGACAGCACTGCCCAGTTTCTTGGTGGGTTCTCCCACAACATTGGGCATGCTAGCCCTTTCTTGGCGGAACTTTGTGTGGCCATGTTTGCTATTGAGAAGGCTGGCTTGATGAACTAGAATGCGCTTTGAGTTGAGAGTGATTCTTTAATGGTTGTGCGGGCTTTGACTTTGAATGCTGCGGTTCCTTGGGGTGTTAGGACAAGGTGGCTGAATTGCAAAGCTTTGTTGAGAAATATGTCCTTCAAGTGCTCCCATACCCATCATGAGGGTAACAAGGTGGCAGATGCTTTAGCCAAGAATGGTCAAGGCTTTGGTCACTTCAAATCTCAGTGGTGGGACGAGGCTCCCCTTTTTATTCTTCCTGTTTTACATAGAGATAGTATTGGCTTACCTTACTTTAGAATGATGTAGCTCTTTGCATGCAGTTCAGGCCTCTCTTGCATGACAAACTTTTCTCCATGTGTATCATCATATGATTGTCGAATTAACGATCTAGATAAAAATTCAGCAAAATAGTCATCATCAACATCCTCCGCCTCTTTTTCACTTTGAGAATAATCAAGGAAGCCATCTGCCGTCCATATCCAAACCAATTTTTTCATATCAAGTAGGCAATCTTTTCGAAAAATTGAGCAATAGGAGAAACATCTCTTCAAACGAGATGGAAGGTATTGGTAACTCAAATGCAAAGCGGGCATAGTTGTAATCTGGATCAAATTCCATACGTCAATATTAAGAATTGCAGTCCACTCACTACCTTTGAACGCACAAGTCCTCCAAGTGTTTTGGCGGGTATTGGCAATCCGGTACATTTTCTAGCAATCTTCTTCCCCGTCTCTTCTAGGTTTGGGTATTTACGGCAACAATAGTCTTCAGCGCCACCAAACACATTAATATCCCTAAATATAAAAAATTGGCTGTGAATGTTCAATTAAGCTCCGTTGAAGCAAAAAAATTTGTGGTATGTTTTCTGTTGAAGTAAGGTTTAAATTATTGAGATATACGATATCTGGTGTGTGAAATTTTACTTTTTCTGTCCATTTCTTTTTAAAAAAAATCCATACTCTTGATTTGAACTGATCATGCTTCTTCCATTGAAGGATTTTAGTATTTTTTAATGCAAAAAATTGCAAATAAGTGATAATATTTTCCTCTATCAATTTAAATATCTCAAATGTTTGTTTGTATTTTGTTCGGGTATTCGATTTTAACATTGATTTTATTCTTTCCACAATCTGCAAGTGATAACAACAATGGAAATTCCAGGTGCAAGCGAAGAAGGTCGTATGTTTTATTCAAAAAAAGACAACATGATGTTAAATGATGTCAATGAAATATTTAAATTTTATAATGATGTATAGATTTCCCTTACCAGTGGATTGAAGAAGCATACATCCAAATTTTTGTACCATAGAATAATAAGCTCAAGTTATTCAAAACTTACAATTCTCACGTTCTTTTGGTATTCTTCCATTTAACAATTTCACAACAAGATCAACACTTTCAAGATATTCAAATGTGATATATTTGTTTATCGTTATAATTCAAGTAGAACTAGAAACAATGTTTAAATTATCATGAATTATTATTGTCGAAATAAATTCTCCAGAATCATTTTTTTAAATTTATGGTTCACATGTGATTTGATTTGCTACGAAGAAGTTCGGTTAGCTAGGGTGTTAGTGTAACCAGGATTACTTGCATTGCATGTGTAATTATTCTCTTACTATAATTACTGTGCAGATATTTCTGACACCGGTATAACGAGGAAAATGTTCCTCTGGAAAACATATTTTTAACGAGGAACAACTTCTTCCTCGGAAAGTTTCGTCGGAATTCCATGGATTTCTTGTAGTGTTACCATGAATGGTTAATAAATATATTAGAACATAGAAATGAATATAACAAAAAAAACTTCCTTTAGATTACTTGGTTGCAGGATTCTCTTCTGAACCTTGTCGTCCTCGGTTCGAGACATGGCATCTAAAAAACACTTGAACTTATAGTAAGAGAATAAAATATTTTTGACAAATTAATATGGACCAAAACTTGATATTAGTATGATCAGTTCCTAATGGAGAGTATATTGGAAACCCTCCCTTTCCTTCAAAAAAAACCCTCCCAAAGTGAAGTCTTAGGGTGAACATAACATAGCCTATCATATACTACATATTGATGATATATGTATGTGTCGTCCAAAGCACCGTCTCTGTAGTTATCAAACTGATCATGCATTTTAGATTCTGGTCCATTTCCATTCAAATTCAAACAACTATAGCTGGTGGAAACATTTTGGGCATGGTTCGGTGACACAAGATACGAATCTTGGCAGGACTTATGGCGATATGGCGTAACATTATTCTTAGTACAAATACACACTAGCAGGTAGGAACAAACCAGAACACCAAAACGACTAAATAATACAACTCCACACAACCACAAAAAACCAGCAACGCTACGCAAATGGAACCAAAAGAAAGAGAACATGAAATAAGGAACAAAGCTGAAGCTAAAGCCAACATAATGAAACACTAATCAGCACGAAGAAGCAAACTAGATCCTAGGCATCCAAATCCAAAGCCTGTGGTGCAACACGATTCGACCAAGATAGAAAAATGAAACAGAGGCGAAACAAGCAGCCTGTGACACATCAATATCCAAACAGTTTGCAAAATAGACCAAAGATCACAAGTTCAAACCGCGCTTGACAGATCAAAAACCAGAAAACCAGAAAAGAGAACACAACTCCAGGAAATAGCGACTAAGCGGGCCAAAAGACTTACAGCAGCAGACTAAAAAAACTGTGACTTGCAAAGTGAAACATTAAAGGTTCCAACATTTCAATGTGATAGAACAATTGACAAGCATCACTTGTTGAACCAAACTATTAATAAAGGTAGCCTCACCAATGGCCTTCTGAAACAATATTTTATATTGAATATATAAAATAGTCTTCGCTATAATTGCAACAGAAGAAGCACATTTCTTAAAACCCTAAATTCGGTGAATACAAGTGATCTTGCAAACTTAGTTGCCGCCATGTTTTTATATACAGTTAAGTCACATTAAATCGCAACAGAAATTGCTAGTAGAGTAAGTGTATATATAGCTCATCTTATGAAACAGAAATAGAGAAGACAGAATAAATTCAAAAGTAACACGACAAACTTAATTTACAAGAAAAGTGTAAGAGACATATCATCTCTTTACTAATTCAAACGACGGTTCGGTAAACAGAAACCAAATAAATCAAAGGTCTTCAGATAATATTTTCATTTTTCCTTCAGAAGAAAGAAATAAAACATGCAAATAAACAAAGCTATTATATAGTCGGAGTCTAATAAAACACGCAAATAACCAAAGCTATTATATAGTTGGAGTATAATAAAACATGCAAATAAACATAGCTATTATATTGTCAGAGTCTAATAAAACTCGCAAATAAACAAAGCTGCTATAAACTCAGAGTCTCATTAAAGCTTTTTAATCTGATCACTCCGCAGTCATTGGTTGGGTTATGCAGCACCTGAACCTGGCCTTCCGGACTGTTGTCATGACCTCAATCTCAGCACTTTCAAGCATTGCGACAATTTCAGCAAATGGTGGCCTAACATCGGGGTTGGGATCCCAGCACCTTGTCATGATTTCACGAAGAACAGGCAAACAATCATCGGGCAAGATTGGGCGGACATTTCTGTTGACAACTGCAAATGCTGCCTGTACTGCTGTCATGTTCTGAAATGGAAGCATCCCAGTGATGAGCTCCCAGAGAACAATCCCAAAGCTATACACATCCACTTTATGTGTGTAAGGCCTATGTTGGATCATCTCCGGAGCCATCCAACGGTATGTTCCAGTCTCGGGAGTCATTCCTTCAGTGTGCACCTCAATCCGAGCGACTCCAAAATCAGCAATTTTGATTGACTTGTCACCGAAAATCAAAAGGTTGTCAGATTTCAAGTCCCTGTGAATCAATCCCAGACCATGAACATAAGCCATGCCTCTTGCAACATCCAAAGCTTGTTTGACAGCTTGTTTGAGGGGAACTGCTCGGTTTTGGCGTTGATTCAAGAACTGTCGAACTGATCCACCCTTAGCATACTCAGTAACGATGCACGAGACCATAGGTTTACGACATGCACCTATGAAATGAACTATATTAGGATGCTTCAATGTAGAAAGCATCATAACCTCCTGCTGAAATTGTTGTTCCATCAACGGAGCATCATTTGCATTCCTCTCCAAGATTTTGATAGCGACATCCTCCCCGTTGTAAGTACCTCGGTAGAGTTTCCCAAAAGATCCTTGCGCAAAAGCCTCGCCCATGTTCAGCTTCCTCAAATCAATCGTCCACTCTTCAAAATTTTCAAGCCCTAACGTCGGAGAACTATAGTCCATCAGAGCATGAGCTAAAGCATCATTACTCAATGCATGAGTGACTCTTCCCCGAAGATTAGCACTGTGGGCGACCGAGTAGTTATCGATGGCGTGCCACTTCAACCCTTGGTGATCCAGCATGCGGGTATGGGAATCATTGGACCCAACACTGCTGTTATTGGTACCCTCACCAAGCATGGTAATACTCTTGTTGAGATCTATTGGAAACATTTTTTTCATCAAGGAATACCAAACTTTTCTCTGCAAACTAAACCGCAAAGACAGAAAAAATAAAGTAGATAATTTTGTTTAGGCAATATATCTTTCAATTAAATGGAGTTTGATTGCACTACCAAAAAAAATGGAGTTTGATTTTGTAATCAATGAAAGAGATGTAATATCACTATATCAGAAACTTTTTTAATGAGAATAAATAACATTTTAATCGATTATATATATATATATTTTTTTTGAAAGAATATTTTTTATTTTTTCTAGTCAATATTATAATCTCCATGAATATATATTTTATATTTTTTTTTAATTTATATGATTTATATTTTGTGTTTTTTTTCGGAGTAGATTTTTTATTTTTCGTTAATAGTTGAATATTTTATTTTTTTATTTTTTTATTAAAAAATATCTTTTGTTGTTACTGTGGATAATGAATTTCATATTTGATATGAATGTGTTTTCTAGATGTGATTTTATATTATTATGGATGTAATCGTATGTAATTAATTCAATTTTATAATTTATATGATTTATATTTTGTGTTTTTTTTAGGAGTAGATTTTTTATTTTTCGCTAATAGTTGAATTTTTTTTTGATTAAAATATATATTTTGTTATTACTGTGAATAATGAATTTCATATTTGATATGAATGTTATTTGTAGATGTGATTTTATATTATTATGGATGTAATCGTATGTAATTAATTCAAATTAACATCCTTTTAAATGTTTTCAAGTAAATATAATACTTCTTCTTTTATTTTATGGAGACTATGGTACGTTATTCCATTTTATATTCCATAATTAAATTATAATTATCATTTGATTTTCTATAATTGTAATTTCTATATTTGTGAAACATTGTGATAGAGATAGACATATGTGTACTTTTTTATGCACTTGATTTTGAGATGTCACGTGTACCTGTCCTCTTTTTTTTATTCTAAATGTATGTTTAAGAGAAGAGATGGTGCAAATGAAAATTAGTTCATATTTCTTATAAAAATAATCAAAAAGTTTTACATTTTTGTTTCTTATAAAAAGAACCCAGAATAATTTATTTATATTTATTTATATAACAAACATTTACCTTGCAAGGGTTTCTTTTATTTGCTAAAATCATTATTAATTGCTTACTCGTATATGTATCATGTACCCTTTGGAAAAAAAAGTATATGTACCATGTACATATAATGGCGTATTAAAAGAATTGTATCAATCAATTTTTTTTTGGGTACAATTGTATCAATCATTTAATGACTTCAAACAAGCACATGCTTTCTTCCTATTTTCAAATTCAAAATTCTATTTTTAGTAATAAAAATCAAAATTTCACTTAGTTTGTGAACTAATGAAAAAACCTGTATTCTTTAATGACATAAATAATTGTTTATGAAAATATTCCATAATTTTAGGCCATCATTTTCATGAGCAATTATGGAAATTTTCTGGTCTATTTTATTTTTAATAAAAAAAGAGGTATTATTTATTTGGTCTTTCAGTTTTTTTCATTGGTCTATTTCATTGCTACCATGAATATTTCATATTGTTTAAATACTGTCGTCTATAATACATTGAATTTAATGTCATTGCAAGAGTTTTTTTCATTTGCAAATTATTATTTTGTTTCTTTTCAATAACAAGTCCATATTCATCAACAAATTAAAAAATATAACTACTATACTATAATATATTTTTCTTAATAATTTTTCATGATGCATTTTTTTAATGCAAGAAGCATAAACTCGAAATCTAATTTAAACTAAGGAAAAAAAAGAGCAAAGAGAGGAAAATAGTGAAGCTTGTGTTGTCTTTGAGTTTTTCATTTTTAATGACTATCTCGTAAAAGACCTGTTTGATATATAAAAATAATTAGATTTTTTTTAAAGGAAGAAGATAGTTAATATTGTCAAAAGTTTAAAGGTGTTAAATAAAAATATCAGGTCTATTAAATATTTTTTCTTATATATAAAAAATATGTTAAATAGTTGAATCACAACCAGTTGTGGATTTTATTTGCTTATATATGCGAAAACAAATTTTTATGTGCATATACGAGAAAGTCGTTGTGATAAAATTTTGAAAACTCATGACTATTTTCAAAATATCGAAATTAATGTAGTGTTTCTCAGTGTTCCACAAATTGAGTGTTAACTCGGAGGCAAACTCGGATTTTTGTGAAATAGGAATGTTTGAAGAGTTTGATTGGGTTAACACGTGTAAACTCGTTTGAGTTTACTTTTTAAAAAACACTTTTATTTATTGAATTCTGCTCTTTACCCAACACAAATTGCTCGCTCCCAATTGAAAAGACTAAAATACCCATGCGCATGTTAAGTCACGCCAATGTTAAATTTGCACGAGTTAAGTTACGCTGTGTGACTTATGTCACGCACCTCTGGCCAGTGGTCTGAGCTCAAGAACACTTTTTTTGGACGGTAGTCAGTTATTCAACCTTGATTTTACACCATTTTTATACGTTATTCAAGGGGTAAAAAGAGGTCAATCGACTTAGGGTAAAAAGAGGTAACCCTTGGGGTAAAACTAAATCTGCTTCTTTTTACCTCCAAAAACTTTTTACCCTGGGTGAAAAGAATCTTCTTGGGGTATAAAAAGAACCAGATTTAGATTTATCCCAAGGGTTGATGTCGTTTTATCCCAAGATGATTGGTCTCTTTTTACCCCAATGTTGTTCTCTTTTTACCCCAAGAGATTAGTAAATTCGAATAAAATGTATCAATTATTGTAAATGTATCAATGATATTAATAAAATGAGATTTTATAATTTTGTCATCTAAATAATATAATGTCTTCGAACACTATTTGCATTTATATTTGCGTATTAAATAAATTCGAATAAAATTATGTATTTAATAAATTCGAATAAGTATTGAATAAATTCCGATAAAATTTGCGTATTAAATAAATTCGAATAAAGTTGCGTATTAAATAAATTCGAATAAAGTTGCGCATTTAATAAATTCGATAAAATTTGCGTATTAAATAAATTGGAATAAAGTTGCGTATTTAATAAATTCGATAAAATTTACGTATTTAATAAATTCGAATAAAATTACATATTGAATAAATTCGAGTAAGCATTAAATAAATTCCGATAAAATTTGCGTATTAAATAAATTCGAATAAAGTTGCGTATTAAATAAATTCAAGAAATAAATGTAAAAAATAAAGTCACAAGTACACATAATCAATTCAAAAAAATACACAATTGTATTTAGTTTTAATTTCATCTACGTTGCATTACATTCTTCGTAAATATGCGGTATCATTACATTACATTCGCGTAGAGATTTGCAATTTTTGTTGAAAAGTCAAAAGAATGAAGAGAACACAACACATGTATTTTACAAAATCAACTATATATGTTATCACATCAAATTCTCTCATATAAGACGAGTCATCACATAAAGAATGAGGTACATTCCGTGACACTCATCTTATATGAAGGAATCACCCGGAAGTTGTATGTTTAGGTAGTGTAGTGAATGTAGTGATTTGTAAGCCCCTTTGAAAAGTCAAAAGATTAAGAGTACACAATATGTATTATGCAGATTCAGTTATATAAGTTATGATATCGAATTCCTTCATAACTTATATAACTGATTCTGCATAATACATGTTGAGTACTCTTAATCTTTTGACTTTTCAAAGGGGCTTGCAAATCACGACATTCAATACGCTACCTAAACATACAACTTCCGAGTGAATGCTTGAGAGTTGTTGTTTAACAGGTTTGACCTTATCCAATTTCAGAGGTAAGACGATAATTGTTGTAGTTGGAAGGTGCATTCCCTACCTAATCACGATCTTCTGGCAGAATCAAATTTGTGAGAATATCTTTAGGTGATGTCAACAACATGACAAACATATCGATTCACGGGAACATTTTGTGCTCCCAAAAAATCGAGAACATGCTCCTCACGTCGTCGTCGTCGTCGTTCTTTAATTCTACCGACTGAACGTTATCCTCCCGTCGTCCAACGTTGGACATTCATACCAAATGTATTCCACCCTCCTTGTGTCTCTGAGGTTAAGTCCTTGATTGATTTCATCCAGTTGATCCTTGAGACCTTTTAACGTTACATTAATGTATCGAACCTTCAACATCTGAGGATTTCCACCATTAAAGCGTATGCTAACACTGAACTAATCAATCATTGTTTCAAACCTACACCATAAAAAATTAAACAATCAATGAAAAAGTCATTCAAACATTTCATCAAACACTTGGAGAACAAATTATACATAAACCCTAAAACTCATAATTACAACATAAACATGCAAACATCTAAACAATTAAGCAATATAAGTCATTTACATGTAACATTGTATCATTTTTTGCCAAAAAATCAAAATTTAAACAAAACCCTAAAACTAAAAAATTCTAATTTAAGTGAAACAAGTCTAACATACCAACATAAAAAGGTTAATGGTGTATGATTATGAAAACTTACTTGTTATTGGAGTGGTGTTTGATTTAAAGTTGAAGGAATTTCGGATTTGGGTGATTTGAGAGAGATTTTGGAGATTTTAGATGGGAAATGAAAAAATGAGGTTCTGTCTGGCCTTAAAACAGCGCGCAACGTGAGTTTTGTCACACAAATTTAACACCAGCGTGAGTTAACTCATGCAAGGGCGTTTTGGTCTTTTCAGATGGGAGCGAGCAAAAAGTGTTGGATAACGAGCATAATTCTTTTTTATTTTATTTTGGGCTTTTATTTTTTGGACCCATTTTCCTTGAAAACCTAATTTTTTTCAAAGCCTAAGGTACAAAATGTTATTGTTTGTCTTTGATGTGTGATTTACTAAATACTGAATGTGCTTGTGAAACTTTAGAAGGATTACACTTTTGAAGAAATTAACTAGTTTATTTTTTGGATAGTTTTATTAACAATTTTAGAATCTTGTGAAACTTGTTTTTTTGGATTTTTTTTTTTTTTTTTTTTTTTTTTTTTTGATTTT